>Ga0101943_1000198_pt1 | contig 139576 bp, 120 predicted proteins | sample DewCreD2012metaG_5_FD_75244 | JGI IMG/M metagenome (GOLD analysis project Ga0101943, IMG submission 75244) | Hot spring sediment bacterial and archeal communities from British Columbia, Canada, to study Microbial Dark Matter (Phase II) - Dewar... ... | reverse complement strand
CGAGGCTTTGTCTTGCTGCCGCGGCGCTGGGTGGTCGAGCGCAGGTTTGCCTGGATGACGCGCTTCCGTCGCCTGGTGCGTGACGACGAACGTGTGGCAGCGACGCTGGCCGGCTTGCATTTCGTTGCCGTTGCCATCTTGTTGGCCCATCGGTTTGTCGCTCTCATGGTTCAAAGTTCATAACAGGCTCTAGTGCGGAAGGCACGCTTCCGCACTCCAAACTACGTGCCATGGGCAACCCGGCCTGGAACCTATGCATTACCCATAACTGGTGTCAACCACGTGCGTATCGGCTGGTATGATCGCTATTGTTGCTGTTTTGGGCGACCGAATCGGTGACAGTGCGCCGCTCCAGCCGTGCCGGCACGTGCTGGATGGATTGCCGTACCCGCTTGTTATGCGCGTGTCGCGCGGTGTGGAGTGCGGCAGCCATGCTGCCGCGCCAGCCGCGCTCACGATCCGGCGCGTAGCATACCGTTCCCCATCCTGGTCACGGCGGTGCTGGATGTGCTCGTGCCGATCATCGAGTCGGTCAGGCATGCATGCGATACCTGCGCGTAGACGTTTGGTTGTACCAGGTTCGTACCTGCGCACCAGCAGCCACGGCCAGTACCTGACGGTAGTGGCGATGATGCCTGCACGCAGGCTGGAATCCCGCGCCACGGGGAGCACATGCAGCCTGGCCTAACGCAGCGCGACATGTGGGTAATGCATAGGGCCTGAAACGAGGACTACCGGCATGCGATCCCATGGCGTGCGCAGCAGAAACGCTGGTGCTGCGCCGCCGCGCCCAGGAGCGGTGTCGGCGTGATCGGTGGATAATCCGCTACGACCACGATGACACCAGATTTGATTCCAGTATTTTGTCCCCTGCCCCCTACGACAACGGATCGATTAATGTCGGCGTGGAGCCGTTACCGTTCTCTTCCGGGTCTTCCACCGATAGCGCAGCCACCCGATCACCGGTCGCCACATTGACGATGGTCACCCCCTGCGTGGCCCGGCCCAGGCGTGAGATCTCGCTGGCGCTGGTGCGCAATACCATCCCACCGGTGGTGATAAAGGTGAGCAGAGAATGCTCACGGACAACCGCCGCAGCAGCAACTTCGTCAAGATCGTTGCGCAGTTTGATGGTAATGACGCCACCGGTAGCCCGGCCTTTGACCGGATATTCAGAGAGTGCTGTTCGCTTGCCTATCCCTCGCGCAGTCACAACCAGCAGATCGGCCCCCTCTTCAGCCAGATCCATACTGACAACGCGATCACCGTCTGCCAGGTTGATCCCGATCACGCCGGTGGCCGGACGACCCATTGGTCGCACTTCGCTCTGCTCGAAACGCAGCGTCTGACCGCGAGCCGTCGTCAGCAAGATGTCTTCGTGGCCGTGGCTGACCCGCACCCAACCCAGCACATCACCCTCTTCCAGGCCAATCGCGATTAGGCCGTTCGAGCGCACCTGACTGTACTCACGCAATTGCGTGCGCTTGATCTTCCCGCGCACCGTCGCCATCACCAGATACTCGGCATCAAACTCGCGCACGGCCAGCATTGACGTCACCTGTTCACCCGGTTCGAGCGAAATCAGGTTTACCAGTGGCAAACCCTTCGCCGTTCGGGAGCTGTCGGGTACTTCGTGCGCCTTCAGTTGATAGACCTTGCCGCGGTCGGTGAAGAAGAGCAGGTTGTCGAGCGAATTGCACGTCAACAGGTGGCGCACAATATCCTGTTCTCTGGTCAGCATACCCTTGATGCCTCGACCACCACGGCGCTGGGTGCGGTAGGCATCAGGTAACTGACGCTTGATATAGCCACGGTCGGTCAAGGTAATCATCACCCGCACATCGGGGATCAGGTCTTCGTCGCTCACTTCACCGGTGACATCAGGAATAATGCGGGTGCGCCGCGGATCGCCATACTTCTCTTTCAGGCGAGTCAGGTCTTGCTGGATCAGGTGCAACACCTTGCGCGGATTGGCCAGAATATCTTCCAGTTCGGCGATCAGCTTGATCACCTCACGGTATTCATCTTCGATCTTCTTGCGTTCGAGCGCAGCCAGACGGCGTAACTGAAGATCGAGGATAGCCTGCGCCTGCCGCTCGGTAAGCGAAAAATTACTCATCAGGTTATTGCGGGCGCTCTCAGCAGTTCGCGAGTCGCGGATGGTCTGAATGACAGCGTCCAGGTTATCGAGCGCAATCTTCAAGCCCTCCAGAATGTGGGCACGTTCCCGAGCACGGGCCAGATCGAACTCGGTTCGGCGTCGAATAACCTCTTGCCGGTGGGTGATGTACTCTTGCAAGAGGCGTTTGAGGGTCAAGACGCGCGGCTGACGACCGTGCTCGACCAGTGCCAGCATATTGATCCCGAAGGTAGTCTGCATTTGGGTGTGCTTGTAGAGCGCATTGAGCACCTTCTTGGGTTGGGCATCTTGTTTCAAAAGGATCACCAACCGCATGCCGGTGCGGTCGCTCTCATCTCGCACATCGCGAATACCCTCGATCTTGCGATCTTTGACCAGCTCGGCAATTCGCTCTTGCAGACGAGCCTTGTTGACCTGATACGGCAATTCGGTGACGACGATCATAAAGGCACCGCGCCCGGCCTCTTCGATATGTGTCTTGGCGCGCAGCGTAATCTGCCCACGCCCGGTGCTGTACGCGGCTAAAATCCCCTCGGTGCCCAGAATCAGCCCGGCAGTTGGAAAGTCAGGGCCGGGGATGATCTTCATCAGCTCCTCAACCGTGGCCTCCGGGTGTTCGATTAGATAGCTGATCGCATCGCAGAGTTCGCCGAGGTTGTGCGGTGGAATGTTGGTTGCCATACCAACCGCAATCCCGGAAGCACCGTTGAGCAGCAGATTGGGCAGAATGGCCGGGAGCACGACCGGCTCGCGGTAGCTGCCATCGAAGTTATCACGAAAATCGACGGTATCTTTCTCAATCTCACTGAGCAACTCTTCGGCAATTGGCGCCAGGCGCGCTTCGGTGTAGCGCATCGCTGCGGGCGGATCGCCATCGATGGAACCGAAGTTACCCTGGCCATCGATCAGGGGATACCGCATACTCCAGGGCTGAGCCATGCGGGCCAGCGCATCGTAGACGGCACTGTCACCGTGGGGGTGCATTTTACCGAGCACATCGCCCACGATACGGGCACTCTTTTTGTATGGCTGATTACTGCGAAAGCCCATGTCCCACATGCCGTAGAGAATACGGCGCTGCACCGGCTTCAAGCCATCACGTGCATCAGGGAGCGCACGCGAGACGATGACGCTCATCGCGTAGCTGAGATAGGCCGTCCGCATCTCATTGGTGATGTTGACGGGCCGGACGATACCGATTTCCATTTGTTACTCCGTTACGTCGGTTTTAGCGCATTATTATGCGATGTTTGCCATCTCACATTATACCCGATCCAGGCGTTTCTGTCGAATAAAATGAAACATATGTTCAATTATTGTGCTACAATATGCTATACCATACCCTTCTACCGCGAATCAGGTTACAATGAGAAAACGGTATGTACCGTGATTGATATAGGACAGGATATGAGTGAATTACCATTGTTTCGTTCGGTAACGTCTATCGAAACTGCTTTCAGGCCAGATGCCGACGTGATCATCATGTCAGGCGATGTGAGTGAATGCATCGCGCAGATTCCCGATCGTTCAATCGCCCTGATCGTCACATCACCGCCGTACAATCTGGGAAAAGCCTATGAAGATCGAGTCTCGATTGAAGCATATTTGCAGACTCAGGCGGAACTTATTGCGCAGCTCTGTCGTGTGTTGCGCGACGATGGCAGTATTTGCTGGCAGGTAGGTAACTTCGTCGAGCATGGTGAAGTGTACCCACTTGATATTCTGTACTACCCCATCTTCAAGAGACTGGGCCTGAGACTACGCAACCGGATTGTCTGGAAATTTGGGCATGGCTTGCACGCTTCAAAACGATTCTCCGGGCGCTATGAAACGATCCTCTGGTTTACCAAATCGGACCACTACATCTTCAATTTAGATGCAGTTCGTGTTCCGGCCAAATACCCCGGTAAACGACACTTTAAAGGTCCGAATAAGGGCAGGCCATCAGGTAATCCCCTGGGGAAGAATCCGTCGGATGTTTGGGAAATCCTCGAACGGGATTGGGAAGAACTGGTATGGGACATCCCGAATGTCAAATCGAACCATCCAGAAAAGACCATACATCCCTGTCAGTTTCCGATTGAACTGGTTGAGCGTTGCGTGCTTGCCCTGACCAATGAAGGTGATATGGTCTTTGACCCGTATATGGGGGTCGGCTCGACCTTGATTGCTGCATTGATGCATCAGCGACGTGCCGTTGGTTGTGATAAAGAAGCAACGTATGTCGAAATTGCTCGTCAACGTGTGGTTGATTATTTCAATGGTACCCTGCGTTACCGTCCGCTCGGCAAACCCGTTTACCAGCCAACAGGGAGAGAGAAAGTTTCTCAGATTCCAGAGGAGTGGAAGGAGTCGTTACAAGCCCGACTTCTGGAGCGAAATGGAGATTACGAATGAGAGTCGTCGGCAAATATTCTTTCAACGACGGTGAACGGTTTATCGAGGAGAACTATCCGATTGAATTGCAAGAGGTCTACAATGTTATAGAAAAAAGTAGATGCTACAAAGTGCAAAACAAAACCCAGTCTCGAGAAGAAGAAGTTTGGTCGTGAACTTTACAATCCACGTGAACTGAATAATGCTTTCACCGAGAAGTTCAAATCACGCGGCTGGACAAAACATAAGATCGAATGCGTATATTCAACTGAGTACTACATTGATGGATTTCGACCTAAAAAACCACTGAAAGGTGCTTTTCGTGAAATGGATTTTGTTAAGAACTTTGTAGGTGTTGAGGTTCAATTCGGAAAATATGCTTTTATGGTCTATAACGTTTGTACGAAAATGACCATCTTTCGTAACTCTGGCGTGATCAACGCAGGAATTGAGATTGTACCTGTTAAATCATTTGCTGAAGAGATGTCTAGCGGTGTTTCGTATTTTGAACAAATCGTTTGGGATTTGGAGAATCGTGGGATCGCAAACATTGATATTCCGGTGCTAATTTTGGGAGTAACTGCGTAAAGCCTGTTTGAACAGGCATACCATGACGCCGCTTAACGTACTTGTTACCCATGGCTGAAGAAAGGCAGCCAACCAGATATGTCTGGTGAAGAAGCGACACATGAACGCCGGGTCACGTCCATTGAACCGGCTGGCCCACGAAGCCAGTCCGTATCTCCAACAGCACGCCGATAATCCGGTTGATTGGTATCCGTGGGGCGAAGAGGCTCTCGAACGCGCCCGGCGTGAGGATAAGCCCATTCTGGTCAGTATCGGGTATGCCGCCTGTCACTGGTGCCACGTGATGGCCCACGAGAGTTTCGCCGACCCGGAAGTGGCGGCTGTGCAGAATGAATATTTCATCAATATCAAGGTTGACCGCGAGGAGCGTCCCGATCTCGACAATATCTATATGGCGGCAGCACAAGCGCTGACCGGGCGCGGTGGCTGGCCGCTCAATGTGTTTTGTCTGCCTGATGGAACACCGTTCTTCGCCGGTACCTATTTTCCACCCGACGCCAAAGCCGCCCGCTACCGGATGCCCGGCTGGCGGCAGGTGCTGCTCTCGGTAGCCGAGGCGTATAAAACCCGGCGGGCGGATGTGACCGCTTCCGCACACGAGCTGCTCGAACATATCAAGTTGCTCACCCGACCGTTGCCTGAAACCCTTCCCCTCGACGAAGAGTTGCTGATGGCGGCAGCAGCGCAGATCGGGCGTGAATTCGATCCGCAGTATGGCGGGTTTGGCGACGCGCCAAAGTTTCCGCAGCCGGTCGTGCTGGAGTTTCTGTTGCGCACCCATCTGCGCGGTGACGTACAGGCGCTGCCGATGCTTCAGCAGACACTTGAGCAGATGGCGCGGGGTGGGATGTACGATCAGGTCGGCGGTGGCTTCCACCGCTACAGTGTCGATGAGCGCTGGCTGGTGCCCCATTTCGAGAAGATGCTCTACGATAATGCCCTGCTGGCTGAGGTCTACCATCTGGCGGCCCAGGTCACCGGTGATACCTTCCTCGCCCGTATTGCCGATGAGACGTTCACCTACATGCTACGCGATCTGCGCCATCCTGATGGGGCGTTCTTTAGCAGTGAGGATGCCGACAGTTTGCCGACACCCGGTGCATCCCACGCCGAAGAGGGGGCGTTCTACGTCTGGACGCCCGATGAATTGCGAGCAGCGCTGGGCGATGATGCGGTGCTGGTTGGCGCCTACTACGGGGTGACGCGCCAGGGCAATTTTGAAGGGCGTTCGATCCTGCACGTGCCACGACCGGCTGCCGCTGTTGCAGCGATGCTGGGCGTGTCGGTGGAGCGGCTTGAAGCGACCGTTGCCCGTGCCCGCCCAATCCTGCGCACCTTTCGCGAGCGACGACCCCGCCCGTTCCGTGATGAGAAGGTGATTACGGCATGGAATGCGATGGCGATCCGTGCGCTGGCAGTGGCAAGTTCCCGTGTGCCGGCGTATCTGGATGCAGCGCGACAGTGTGCCGATTTCCTGCTGACCAACCTTCGGCGTGATGATGGCCGGTTGCTGCGAAGCTGGAAGGACGGGCGGCCAGGACCGGCGGCATTTCTCGATGATTATGCCCTGTTCTGCGATGCCCTGATCGAACTCCATGCTGCTGGCGGCGACACCCGCTATCTGGCTACCGCCATCGATCTGGCCGATGCGATGATCGATCTGTTTTGGGATGATCAGGCCGGCATGTTCTTCGATACCGGTCGTGATCAACCCGCCCTGGTTACCCGTCCACGTGATTTGAGTGATAATGCAACACCGTCCGGCTCATCGGCGGCCACGGTTGCCCTGCTGCGGCTGTACGCCATCACCGGGCGCGAGAGGTATGAAACGCGGGCCATGCAGACGCTGCAACAGACAACACCGCTGCTCAAGCGCTTTCCGTTAGGATTTGGGCGTATGCTGTGTGCGGCTGATCTGGCGCTGGGGCCGCTGCGCGAGCTGGCGATTATCGGCCCGCCTGATCATCCGGTAACGCAGGCGATGCTGGCAGTGGCGCGATCTGCATATCGTCCTCGCCTGGTCATTGCGCGAGCCATGCCTGACGATCCGGTCGTCACGCTCAGCCCACTCCTGAACGACCGCCCGATGGTTGATGGGCAGCCGACCGCTTATCTCTGCGAGCAGTTTGCCTGTCAGATGCCGGTTACGACGCCAGAGGCACTTCAGGCGCAGTTGGGATGAGTAGGAGATAGGAGATAGGAGATAGGGGATAGGGGATAGGAAACCTCGTGTGGCAATGTGAACGGGTACATGCATCGTCTGTAGGGGCGGGTTCAGAACCCGCCCTACACGAATCACGCAGGTGATCCTCTCATGAACGGATCGCGGAATAGTGGCGGCGGGGGCAGAAGGGGAGGACGTGCCGGCCCGTGGCGCAGGCTAGAAGCCTGCGCACCAGCGGCCACGGCCAGCACCTGCCGGCGGTAGTGGGGATGCCTGCACGCGGGCTGGAAGACGAACCACATTGCGACTTACAAAGGTGCGGTTAAGTAGTGGGGATGCCTGCACGCGGGCTGGAAGCCCGCGCCACGCCACCCGCGCCACGGAGAGCGCTTATAGCCCGGCCTAACGCAGCGTGACTGTGGGTAATGAAAAGGCTTCAGTATGGGGTCAGGAGCACAGCAAGCCGTGCCTATCTATAGCTCCACCACCATCCCATACCTGCTTGCGTAGCCCCTCAGATTTGTTATGATGCTGCCAGCACTGATTGCAACAGACCGGTAGTGATCATAACAAGGTGCTGATACTGCATGCACATTCTCCACGTTGTTCAACTCTACTGGCCGGCGCCAAGCGGCGCGGCCCGTTATTTTCAAGAAATCGGGAAGCGGCTGGTCGCTGAAGGCCATCGCGTTACCGTGCTGGCAACTGACGCCTTCGATCTCGAACACCTCTGGATGGCCGGGAAGCGCCGGATTCCTGAACCGGTCGGTGAGCACGATGGCGTCGTTATACGGCGTCTGCCGATCCGACGGCTGCCTGCGCCAGCTATCCTCTACCCCATCATCCGCCGCCTGATGGTGGAATTGGGCCGGCTGGGCCGTCCCGCCATCCCGACCCTCCGTCGATTGGCTACCGTAACCCCACAGCTTCCCGATCTGGAGGCATTCCTGGCCGACCCCTATCTCGCCGATGTCGCGGTGGTGCATACTACCAACATCACCCTCGATTTTGCGCTCATCCCGGTTGTGCGCTGGGCAAGGCGGCGTGGTCTGCCCCACCTTTGTACCCCCTTCGTGCATTTGGGCGAACCGGGAAGTGAGCAGGTGGTACGCTACTATGCGATGCCACATCAGCTTGATCTGTTGCGGCAGGCAACCTGGGTGGCGACGATGACCGATCTGGAGCGGGCATACCTGATACGGCGTGGAGTGGCGGCACAACAGATCGTGACGGTTGGGGCAGGGGTGAACCCGGCTGAAGTGACCGGCGGTGACGGTCAGCGCTTCCGCGCAATCCATCACATCCATGGCCCGCTGGTTCTGAGCCTGGGGGTTGCCGCTTTCGATAAGGGTACCGTGCATACGCTGGCTGCGATGCGTCAGTTGTGGGCACAGGGTAGTCATGCGGTGTGGGTGCAGTGTGGGCCGGCCTTTGGCGGTTTTGCCGAGACAGTCGCCGCCCTCAGCCCGGATGAACAGGCGCGAGTGCGGGTGCTCGGTTATGTTGATGATACAACGCGCCGTGATGCACTGGCGGCAGCCGATCTTTACGTGCAACCGTCACGCACTGATAGCTTCGGGATTACGTACCTTGAAGCGTGGTGTAACGGGGTTCCGGTGATCGGCGCCCGTGCCGGGGGCGTCCCTGCGGTTGTGCGGCACGGTGTTGATGGCTTGCTGGTGCGGTTTGGCGATGTGCCGGGTATCGCAGCGGCTATCGACCGCTTACTGCGTGATAGAGCACTTGCCCGCGCTCTCGGTGCTGCCGGACGAGCGCGGGTCTGGCGCGAGTTAACCTGGGATGCCGTCTATCAGCGGATTCGCCCGCTCTACATGCCTCACTTCAGCGAACATCGTCGCGGGTGATTTCCATGAGAATACGGTCGTAGCGCTGGCCGTCGAATAGCGTTGCCCCGCGCAGCCGGCCTGCCTCGCGAAAGCCGGCTGCCAGGTAAGCGCGACGGGCACGTTCGTTGAAGCCATGCACCCATAACCTGATGCTGTACAGGTTGAGGTAACGAAACCCATACGCGACGAGTAAGCGGACAGCTTCACGACCGTACCCCTGCCCCCAGGCCGTTTTGTCGCCGATAGCAATGCCCAACTCGGCGGTGCCGTGCAATAAATCGATGCTTCGCAGATTGCACGTACCTATCAATTGCTCATTGGCACACAGCACTATCGCAAACGAACGTTCACTATCTTTCGCCGCTGTGCTCTCTGTAATCCACTGCTGTTCTTGCTCCAGGGTAAAACTACGCCCCTGCTGCCCCAAGAGAGTGGTGAATTCCAGATCGGCAAACCATTGCGCCAAAAGTGGAGCATCTTCAGCAAAGACGTGGCTCAAAAAGACCTTCTCGCCGGTCATCACCTTTGGGCGGGGGCGCGATGACGTGATCATAGTTTCCTCCTGGGCAGGCTGCTATTCCTCGTCTTCACTCTCCATCAGCCGGGCGTAACTATCGTACCGGGCTGCCGTGATGTCACCCCGCTCCACTGCGGCACGGACGGCACAATGCGGTTCGTGAAGATGGGTGCATCCGGCAAAGTAGCAGTCGTCGAGAAATGGGCGAAATTCACGGAAGCACCAGGCCAGATCACGTTCTGGCACATTCCACAGCCCAATCTCCCGAATACCCGGTGTATCGGCCACATAGCCGCCACCCGGTAGATCGAGCGGGATCAACTCGGCAACGGTCGTCGTATGGCGGCCTTTGGTTAGTCGCTCGCTAATCTCACCGGTGCGCAGATTGAGGCCGGGTTGAATGGCATTGAGCAGGCTGCTCTTGCCAACCCCCGATTTGCCGGTGACCACACTGATACGTCCGGCCAGTTGGCTGCGCAGTTCGGCAATGCCCTCGCCGCTGACGATGCTGGTGTAAAAGACCGGATAGCCAATGCGGGCATACGGACTAAACATCGCCTCAGCCGCATGCTGCACCACCAGATCAATTTTCGTGGCGACAATCACAACCGGCAATTCACTGTGTTCGCATATCACCAGATAGCGGTCAAGCATGCGCGGCGTGAACTCAGGTTTGGTGCAGGAAAAGACCAGCAATACCTGATCGACATTGGCAACGATCACGTCCTCTTTGTAAGCGCCGCGTGGCCCGGCGGCCCGTCGGGCCAGCCGGCTGCGACGGGGCAAGACAGCCTCAATCGCGCCCTGACCGTTACCAACCGGCATGACCTCAACCTGATCGCCGATCACAACCAGATCGGTGGCCTGCCGCTCTTTCTTCAAACGCCCGCGCAGCCGGCATTCGAGGACACCCTGTTCGGTCTGCACCCAGAAGAAGCCACTCTGGGCACGCAAAACGGTGCCAATCAGTCGGAGCGTTTTCTCCGTGGTGGTGGATGTATGAGTGACAGCGGGTGCAATATTACGACTCATCGATGCGCACCTCCAGCCGATGAACACCTGCTATGTCAAAAGCTATACGAATGATCCGCTCAATCAAGGTCGCCGATGGTAAATCGTTCGGCGTTGCTGCCGTTATCGTCGTCTGCGCACGACGTTTCCGCTGCGATTGCGGTGGATGATATGATAACGAGCCATCTCGTTCAAGAATTATCACGATGGTCTCCTCCACGTCTGGTTGTGTCCGGGGTTCGGCGATGTTATCGATGACGTCGTATGCCGACATAGCAATCTTCCTTTCTGGTGGCATGCCGTAAACCGCTGCGACGAACGAACCGTGACGTGGAGGAAACACAAAGGGCTGTGATGCGCCGGTAACGCCACAGCCCCATAAAAACGGGCTGTGGGTAACTTCAGCTTCCCACAGCCCATCAGTACGACAGGTTATCCCTGGTCAGCCTGCGCTGTGCGAAGCTCCTCTCACGTCAGCGGAGTCGTTCGTCATCACCACGACGGTGGCAATCATTATGTCCTGGTTGGTGATGAGTATCATGAACGTCCTCCTCTGAACGAATACGAACCGCTTGCCCGTGCAGCATAGCACGTCAACGGATTGCTGTCAATGGGATGATGCTCCGTCTTTGGGCGGAACTGCGAGAATGTGGTGCAAGGTGGAAATGGCAACATTACGCCCGCAGAGCAGTGCCACGATCCGTTTGCCGACAAGATGGGTGATCTGACCTTCGAGCAGGGCTGCCACCGTCACCGCAGCACTCCCTTCTACAATCAGATGGTGTTCGTCGATTAACCAGCGCATAGCGCGGGCAATAGCTGCCTCTTCGACCAGGATCATCTCGTCTAAAACCTGTTGCAGGATCGGGAGCGTGATGGTATCGCTGGCGATACCTCCAGCCAGACCGTCGGCCAGCGTTGGTTCATCAGGTGCCGGAACGACCCGCCCGGCCCGCAACGCCGCCGCCATTGCCGCGGAAGCGGCTGCCTGTACGCCAATGATGCGGACGCGCGGGTTCATCGCTCTGGCCCAGATACCAACGCCGCTGGCTAACCCACCGCCACCGACCGCGACTACCACCATATCGACGTCGGGCAATGCGTCCCAGACCTCAATTGCCAGCGTTCCCTGCCCGGCAATCACTGCCGGGTCGTTGTAGGGTGACACAAAATGCCAGCCGTGGTGGGCTGCCAGCCGGAGCGCTTCGGTTTCAGCCTCGTCGTAGCCGGCACCGTGCAATATCACCTCAACCGGATAGCGTCGCAATGCGGTGACCTTCGCCGGCGAGGCGGTTGTCGGCACCACCAGGGTGGCCGGCGTACCGGTCAACGCGGCGGTATGGGCAACACCGAGCGCGTGATTGCCCGCCGAGCAGGCCACGACATGCGTGGCAGGTGGTAACTGGCGCAGAGCATTGGCTGCACCACGCAGCTTAAAACTGCCGGTCACCTGTGCCAGTTCCAGCTTCAACCAGACCTCGGCACCGGTCAGGGCGCTCAAGGGGCGACTCACCTCAAGCGGAGTTGGTTGAACGATACCGCTGATGCGACGGCGAGCAGCCAGGATGTCGGCAGGGGTAATGGTTTTCTCGGTAGACATCGCTTCATTCCCTGCCGGCTACGCATGGCCGCGGATCGGTTTCGGGCGGTAGGGTTCCTCTAAACGCTGAATCTCTTCGGGCGACAACTTTACATCGAGGGCTGCAACTGCTTCTTCGAGCTGATACATCTTGGTGGCACCGATAATCGGTGCAGTGACTTCGGGCTTGTGGAGGAGCCAGGCCAGCGCGATTTGCGCATTGCTCACCCCGCGTTCGCGGGCCAGTTCGCTAACCCGCTCGACGATGACGTAGTCGCTGGCATCATACATTGCGTGCGAGATGGTGTCTGAACGACCACGCACGGTCGCCGCACCGGTGCCCTGGGGACGATTACCGGTCAGAAAACCTCGTGCCAGCGGACTCCACGGAATAACCGCCAGCCCGGCATCGCGACACAGCGGGAGCATCTCGCGCTCTTCCTCGCGGTAGACAAGATTAAGGTGATTTTGCATCGACACAAAGCGCGCCCAACCGCGTCGTTCCTGAATCCCCAGCGCCTTCGCCAGTTGCCAGGCGAACATGCTGGAAGCACCGATGTAGAGCGCCTTGCCGGCGCGCACCACATCATTCAACGCCTCAAGCGTCTCTTCGATGGGGGTCTCGTAGTCCCAGCGGTGAATCTGGTACAGATCGACATAATCCATCCCCAGACGGCGCAACGAGGCATCGATAGCCTGCATAATATGCTTCCGCGACAGACCACGGTCGTTCGGGCGGTCGCTCATCGGCTGATAGACTTTGGTCGCGATGACCAGCTCTTCGCGGCGCACCCCGGAATCACGGATTGCCCGCCCCAGAATCTCTTCGCTTACCCCGAGCGAGTACATATCGGCGGTGTCGAAAAAATTGATACCCAGCTCCAGCGCACGAAAGATAAACGGGCGGCTGGCGTCTTCATCGAGTACCCATTCGCGCCACTGGGGCGAGCCGTAGCTCATACAACCCAAACAGATACGCGAGACATGCATGCCGGTTGAGCCAAAACGGGTGTACTGCATACCAGCTCCTCTTTTTCTAACATCGGGTAACGGTAGTATTATAACGGAGGTGAGCAATGGCCCAGAGCATGTCTGTTACACCACCCATGCACCCGGCGCAGTATGTGAATGGGGAAGCACGGCTACCGTACCCTACCGACACGATACTTGCATCGCTGGGAGTCTAAAGGGGAATGATCCAACAGGGTCTCTCGGTGTAAATTTGTTCACAGATCGCATAGAGACGGTATCGTCTGCTTGACCGCACTGCAAGCACGTGATAGATTTAATCTATTATGACAACTGTTATCATCCTTCCCGGTCGCGAACGACCGATTATACAGCGACATCCATGGATCTTTTCCGGTGCTATCGCCGAAGTACGTGGTAATCCCGCGCCCGGCGATGTGGTTGATGTATGCGCAAAAGATGGGAGCTGGCTGGCCCGTGGCTTCTGGAGCAGCACGTCGCAACTGCGAGTACGGCTGGCGACCTGGGATGCAAACCAGCCCCTCGATGAAACCTGGCTCCGCGAGACTATTGCCCGGGCTGTAGCCGGGCGCGAATACTGGCTTCAGAACCCGGCGATTGCCTGCCGGCTTGTGTTCAGCGAGTCGGATGGCCTACCCGGCCTGATTGTTGACCGCTACGGCTGCTATCTGGTGATTCAACTACTCACTCAGGCGATGGCGGTGCGCGCCGATCAAGTGATTGCAGCGTTAGTCGATCTGCTGGCACCACGCGGTATCTACGAGCGGAGTGATGCTGAGGTACGTGAGAAGGAAGGACTGCCACCGGCGGTTGGTTTACGCTGGGGCGAAACCCCGCCGCGATTGCCGGTCACGCTCATCACTGCACTCGATCAACCGGTCACCAGACGGCGCATGTTCGCCGACCTGCAAACCGGCCAGAAGACCGGCATTTATCTCGATCAGGCGATCAACCACCTGCGGGTGGGGGCGTATTGTGCGGACGCCGATACCCTCGATTGTTTCTCCTACGCGGGCGGCTTTGCCCTGGCCGCCGCACTGGCCGGCGCTCGTCAGTTGACACTGGTTGATGCCAGTGCCGAAGCACTGGGGTTGGCGGCTGATAATCTGCGGCTCAACAACCTGTCAACACCAACCACCTTTGTCGAGGGTGATGTGTTTCAGGTGTTACGCCGGTATCGCAGCGATCAGCGCCAATTTGATGTCGTTATTCTCGACCCACCGAAATTCGTTCATCAACAGGCACATTTACAACGGGCGACACGCGGCTACAAAGATATTAATTTGCAGGCACTCCACCTGATCCGACGCGGTGGCATCCTGGCTACCTTTAGTTGTTCGGGGTTGGTTTCAGCCGATCTGTTTCAAAAAATCATCTTCGGGGCTGCGGTTGATGCCGGTCGCGATGTGCAAATTCTGGAGCGACTGACGCAGGCACCCGATCATCCGGTATTGCTGAGTTTTCCTGAAGCGGAATATCTCAAAGGTTTAATCTGCCGGGTGTGGTAAACTATAGACACTCGTATGTAGTTGCAGAGCAGGTATGAACTTCACGATCTTTGAAGATGGTCACATTGCCAGCCCAACCGGCTTTCGCGCCACCGGTGTTTCCGCCGGGCTAAAAGAGGGCAGTAAAGCGCGCGATCTGGCACTCGTCTACTCGCAATACCCGTGCCGGGCAGCGGCATTATTTACCACCAGTGTCTTCAAAGCTGCACCAGTCTTTCTCAGTCAGGCTATTTTATTGCGTAATCACGATGCTATTCGTGCTGTGTTGATCAATGCCGGTCAAGCCAATGCCGGCACCGGGCAGAGCGGGTTGAATGATGCTATCGAATGTGCCAAGATCACCGCTGATGAACTGGAGGTACCACGCGACTCGGTGTTGTTGATGTCAACCGGGTTGATCGGGGTGCCGCTCCCGATGCAACGGATGCGCAACGGGATCAGGCGGGCAGTGAGCGAACTCGACAGCAATGGTGGTCGTCGCGCAGCCCTGGCAATCTTAACCACCGACACTCGACCCAAAGAGCGGGTCCTGCGTGTCACCTTGCGCAACGGCCCTCGCTTCACTCTGGCCGGCATGGCGAAGGGAACCCGCATGATCCATCCGCGCCTGGCTACCGTGCTGGCTCTGATTACTACCGATCTGGCGATCAGTCAACCTCTCTTGCAACGGGCACTGCACCAAAGCGTAGAGCGCTCTTTCAACCGGCTCAATATTGATGGCGATTGCAGCCCAAACGATAGTGTTATCATGCTGGCCAACGGTGCCATCGATCATCCACCCATTACCGACTCCAGCACCTGGGAATTTGGTGTGTTTCAAGAAGCACTCGATTTTTTGTGTGCAGATCTGGCAGGGCAAATCGTGCGCGATGCCGCCGGTTCTGGTAAAGTAATAAAGGTAGTGGTGCAAGGGGCAGCCGACGAAGCCGCCGCCAGCGCAATTGCCCACACCGTTGCCCGCTCTGGATCGGTACGTGCCGCCTGTCGGCGTCATTCATCCGATTGGGGAGCACTCCTGGCGGCAATTGGGGCCAGCAACGTAGAATTGCGCCCCGATCTCCTCGACTTACGGATCGGAACAGTGCCGGTCATGCTCCGCGGCGCACCCGTTCCTTTCGACCCGACGATGTTGGTGCAGACGATGTCAGGCCCGGAAATAGAACTGCTGATCGATCTCAACCTTGGCCCGGCTGAAACAACCGTCTGGACCTGCACATGGACAGATGGGTAAATCGGTATGGAACACCTTCTGCCATTATTTCCACTCGGTTCGCTCCTCTTCCCCGGCGGCACAATGAGTCTGCACATTTTTGAGCAACGTTATCGCCTGATGATTGGGCACTGTCTGGCCGGGGAACAACGGTTTGGGATTGTCCTGCTCCGCCGGGGACACGAGGTCATAGAAGGCCGGGTGGTTGATGTTGCCCCGGAGCCATACGATGTTGGCACCGTCGCCATCATTCAGGAGTATCTCAAGCTGGAAGATGGCCGTTACCTGTTGCACGTGATGGGTCAGCAGCGCTTTCGCATCCTTCAGATCATCGACCAATCACCGTATCTGGTGGCAAAAGTGCAGCTGCTTCCTGAACAGACCGATAACGAGAGTATCGCTGCGGCAACTGAACTGCGCAATACCTATCAGCGGTACTGGGAGCGCATTGCTACCATCACCGGAACCGAGATCGAGGTCGAGTCGTTGCCGCTCGACCCGATCAAGCTGGGGTACATTCTGGCCGACCGGTTGCAGATCGATATGGCCCAGAAACAACGCTGGCTGGAAACCGACGTCACCGACCGTTTACGCAGTCTGACCATGGCCCTGCGGACAGAAATGGCAATCTTGCCGCACGGCCCACAGGGTCTTGATCCGTCGAGCCTGTTGGGTGGTTGGAATAGTTTGAACTGATTTATCAACAAAGTCATGATCATCGGTTCTTGCACAATCCATCTCCACATCGCCACTGCACAATCGCTGAAAGAGAAGCGCCAGGTTTTGCGCTCACTTATTGCCCGGATTCGCAACGAGTTCAACGTTTCGGTAGCTGAAATTGATGATCAAGATCGCTGGCAAAGCGCACGGCTCGGCGTGGCCGTGGTTGCCACCGACCGTGTGCACGCACAACGGCAGCTCGAATCGGTCGTCCATTTCATCGAACGGCAGCGCCCCGATTGTCCTCTGCTGACCTACGAGATCGAGATGCTATGATGGGGCAAGCGGGCCGGGTGGGCCATTCTCAACCCAATTCACAGTTATCAGACGCACGCTGAGGACGCATACGAGGCTCTGAGCTATGACCGACGATATTCATCCGTTTCCACTGCTGGCGATGGTCGGTCAGACCGAGCTGAAAACGGCATTAATCCTTGGCCTCATCAATCCACAGGTAGGTGGCATCCTGCTCAGTGGGCCTTACGGCGTTGGCAAAACGACGGCAGTCCGTGCCCTGATCGACCTGATGCCATTCGTTACACGCGAACCCCCGGATGCCGATGGGAAGACGATAGTCGAGCGGATGCGGCTAATTGAACTCCCACTCAATGCCCGCCTCGAAGACGTGGTGGGAGGGATTAACGAGCGGGTGGCCCTCGAACAACGAATTGTCCGGCTGGAAGAGGGGATTCTGGCCCGCGCCCACGGCAACGTCTTGTACGTCGATGAGATCAATCTACTCGACCAGGCCGTTGTCGATGCCATCCTCGATGCTGCGGCGCAGGGACGGACATTCGTGCGGCGTGGTGCGATGGTGCGTCTCTTCCCCAGCCAGTTTGTGTTAATCGGCTCGATGAATCCGGAAGAGGGCGCACTGCGGCCCCAAATCCTCGACCGTTTTGGCTTGCGAGTATGGGTAGCGCCGGTAAACGATCAGCGTGCCCGGCTTGAAATCTACCGGCGGGCACGTGATTTTCGCAACGATCCGGCAGGATTCCGGCAGGCATACGCGGCTCAAACGGCTGCGCTGGCCGAAGAGATCATGATCGCTCGTGAGATACTTCCCCACGTCACAATTCCGCCTGAGCTGGAAGAGCAGGCACTGGCCCTGGTACAGCAGTTGCGCATCCCTTCCCATCGGGCCGAGATTGCGCTTCTCGAAGGCGCACGAGCACGGGCCGCCGCCGATTTTCGCAATGTCGTCAACGCAGAAGACATTCGGCGGATTGCACCGCTGGCACTGACGTGGCGGCACAGCGACTGGTTTGATCGGCATACTGCCGGTGTCCAGGCTGAACAAACGGCCATCAATGCTGCGTTAGACGCACTGTTCCCGCTCGCCGAAACCGGACGGCGGCGTAGCCGGCGCAGCACAGTGCGTCAGATTGAAGAAGGTGACACCTGATCCAGAGCGTCGGTCTGACAACCAAAAGAGGATAAGCGTAGACGTGATGGCATATGCCCGCCTCAGCCGCTTATCCTCAGCCACACAAACAGCACAACCGGCACGAGACAGCTCTCATTCCGTCTCGGTCAAAGCCATACCGGCATCATCGGCAAAACTGTACACAATGATATTAAAGCGCTCGGCAACCTTCCTGGCCCGCGCATCCACCATCGGCGAAATCACCATCAACTGATCGGCTTGCCGCTCGTGGCAGCGTTCGTACCAGCGCGCCTTCCGCTCAAACAGGTACATATCGGCCTTACTCATTGACAATTTGATCTCGCAGATGAGTAGGGTGCCATTTTTTATGATTAGATCAAGTTCGATCTGCTCGGGGCGACCGAACACCTCTCCCGTCTCGTCATACTCGTTCACCTGAACTACTTCGAGATTGAAGAAATCGGTGAGAATGCCGCGCAGCGCACTACGGAACGTCTCCTCTGAATGCAGCCCCCAACGAGCACCGAGAGCACCAATCGTCGAGTCGAATTTTCGCTCAACCGCGTCCAATCGCCGGGCTTGCTCCGCCCACTTACGCTCAATTTCCGCGTGCCGTTCATCCATCTCACCTAATCGGCGAAGCATTTCCCGGATTTCCTTCTGGTTCTCTTCCCACCGGCGATCATTCTCTGCCCAGCGTTGGACCTGTTCTTGCCACCACCGATTCTGTTATTCCCACCGCTGGGTTTGCTCTGCCCAGCGTTGGGCCTGTTCTTCCCAGCGCCGATTCTGTTCTTCCCACTGCTGAGCCTGTTCTTGCCACCGCCGATCCTGTTCTTCCCACCGTTGGGCTTGCTCTGCCCAGCGTTGGGCCTGTTCTTCCCACCGCCGGGTCTGTTCTTCCCGCATTTGGCGCAACTCTTCAAGCACACGATCAAACCGGCTCTCAGTTTCTGAGCGACCGGCGAAATACTTCTGGGTGAGTTGTAGGATGAGCCGCTGCACTTCCGGGTCTGTCTCAATGAGTGCAGGCAATTCTTGCAAGATTAATGCTCTAATTTGCTCGCGTTCGAGAGGCATGGTGTGATCCTTTGATGCGCAAGCGCAGCATATTGCAAAATTTGTTCTATTTTCTGATTATACCATGCGCGACTGCATTGTATGAGGAAAAAAGTACAAACGCTCTGAACGAATTTGCAGGCTTCCCGAACAAGCTGATCGCTACGGGAAGAGCGCCTGTAGTGAAGCAAACAGGCTTTCCTCATCAACAGGCCGCTCATATCGTTACGTCACTGTCGGTCGGTTTGACTGATACTTCAGATAGCGCTGTTCGATCACCGCCTGAGCCAAACGCTCAACCGCGATGTAGATGTCGCGAAAACTGGTGTAGAGCGGCGTAATGCCGAGCCGGATGTTATCGGGGGCCCGAAAATCGGGCAGCACATTCAGCTCATTGATCAGGGCCAGATCAATGCCAAGACCGGCAGGATGGCCGAGTGAGACGTGTGAACCGCGACGCGCCGGGTCGCGGGGTGAGTTGAGCGTGTAACCGAGCGGGGCCAACCGTTGCTGCCACAACTCAATCAGGTACTCGGTTTGGGCAATCGATTTGGCCCGCAAGCGTTCAATCCCGGCAGCCAGAATGAGATCGACGCCCGGCTCAATCAGCGCCAGCGACATGATGGGTGGCGTGCCGGTAAGAAAGCGGCGCAGACCGGCTGTCGGCGCGTAATCCAGGTCAAAATTGAACAGATCACGCTGCCCCATCCAGCCGCTAATCGGGTTGATCAGACGTTCCTGCAGATCGCGCCGAATATACAAAAATGCTGGGGCGCCAGGGCCACCGTTCAAATATTTGTAGCAACAACCAACCGCGAGATCAACGCCACTCCCGTTGAGATCAATCGGCACCGCCCCAACCGAGTGACTCAAATCCCATATCGTCAACGCACCAACCGCGTGGGCTGCCGCAGTCAGGGCTTTCATATCATAGAGAAAGCCACTTTTGAAGGTAACGTGGGAGAGGGTCAGCAGGGCTGTGTTGTGGTCAAGCAGGCTCAGTATCGTCTCAACCGGGCCGTGAATGCCGTCGGCTGAATACGCCAGGGCAATTTCATGCCCCGATCCAAGCAGATCGACGACACCCTGCAAGATGTAGAGGTCTGAGGGAAAGTTGAGGTCATCGCTGATGATCCGCATCCGACCCCGTTGCGCCCGCAGAGCAGCTACAACCAGCTTAAACAAATTGACCGATGTACTATCGGCGACAATCACCTCATCTGGCGCAGCACCAATCAGACGAGCGATTTTTGCCCCGATCCGCTCTGGCAGATCAAACCAGCCCTCATTCCACCCGCGAATCAGGCGCCCTCCCCACTGCCTGCGCACCAGATCATCGGCCAGATCAACCGCAGCACGCGGCAACCGTCCCAGCGAGTTGCCATCCAGGTAGATCATATCCGGTTCAAGGTTGACAAATGCCTGCTGCATACCGGCCAAATCATCAGCCGCATCAAGCTGGTCTGCGTAGGAACGATCCAGGGGCATGGTCATCATCGTTTCCTTCCAACGGTACAATAATGCGTTTTCTCACCCACATCTCAGGGTGCAGGAGTTGGTATGAGCGTCGGCACCGGAATCCGTATCGGATCGAGCAGCAGAGGAGGTGTTGGCGTAACAACCGATGTAGGGGCGAGTGTGCTGCCACCCGGCAGATTGATCACCTGACTCACCAGCAGTATCAGCACCAGACTGGCGATCAGCAGGGCAATGATCTGGGGGCGCAGACGCACCCGCCGCACCAGTTCTTGCATTCGCTTCGTTGGAACACCAACACTGGTTGTGATCGGGGTAAACCGCGGCTTGCGCTGAACTGGTGTCGTTGTTCGCACCGCACGCACTGCTTCTGGTGGTGCCGGTGCAATCGGTGGTTCACCCGGACGGAAGAGTTGCTCACCGCCGGGGGCAAGGTAAAGTTGCGGTGCACTCCAGGACTCTTGAAGGTTGGCCAGCTCAGCTCGACCCAGTGTTACCGCAATATCCACCGGTTCACCACTGGCCAGAGCGTGATAACAGGCCGTACTCCAACGCGCCTGCGCAGGAGTGCTGAGATTGGGTAAAGCAACGACCGCCCGCCCATCGAGATGGTGCAGGCTGCTGGCGAAGCCGATACAACTCTCAACAGCGCTGCCCGCTACCGTCAACAGACGCAGATCATCAATACCAACCAGAAATTCAGCCAGCTCACCGGCTGTGACTGCGCGACCCAGACGCATCCGCGCTGCCTGCCGGGGCGGCTGCTCACATTCACCGATCAGATGCAAGATATGGCGTGGCTCCGCTGCCAGTTCAGCAACAATCTCATCAGCCGTTGCCTCACGCAGACGATCTACCACCAACAGGCCGGCCCGTACCGGTTCGATAAGAGCTTCTCCCAAAGCGTCGGCCACTGCATCGTGACCACGGGCCACCGCAATTAAGACCCGCAACGGCCCGGCGACCCGGCGTGGCGGCGGCGGATGGATAGAACGGGAGCTGATACGTACCAGGGTGTAATCGTCGCGGATCGCGGGCTGCCAGCACTGATTGCCACTACTGAGCGCAACGCTCTCCCAGGGCAAGATGGTCAGTTCAGGCGCCGCCACCTCCAGCCGTAATTGCATCCGTGCTTTGTGGTCAACAGCTTCACGGGCTGTTTCGATCAGTAATTGCCGGATTGGTGCCGGAAACAGCCACTCGCCCAGCTCGTTACCGGTGATGGTCGCTCCGGCTAATGGAGGCATGATCACCTCCGCGCTGCGACCAGCACAGGTAGCCCGCAGCGGATAGCCTTGCGGGGTACGGGCACTCACAAGAATATGAAATGGAATAATAATCTCTTGCATGCCTGTGTACTGGTATCGGTGGTTTGCCTCTGAATATAACACGCCTGGTGAAGCCTGTCTACCGGTTTTTCGGCGCGTTGCTCAGAAGGCCGGCAAATGCTTGTAAGTGGACAAACAAAAGGCAGGTTGGTGTCCTGCTACAAACGAAACGTCTGTTGGGTGATCATTGAAGAACTGTCTACAGAAAGGACAATACCAGGTTACTCCACCCTGATCATCAAACCCGCACTCTTCACGGAGTGCGGGTGTCTCTATCTGATGGTAATAATGCCCTGACGAAACCAGAAATCGCTGAAAAATCAGCTCTATCGCTTACTAACCAGAAACCGACTCAGCCAGATCAGGATCACAGAACCAATAGTTGCCACAACGATACTTCCAAGGAAACCGGCATTTCCCTGGATACCCAGTAGCCCAAAGAGAAAACCGCCAACGAAAGCACCAATCAGACCAAGGATTAGATTGCCTGCCAGACCGCGTGAGTTCTTCGTTAATTTTCCGGCTAACCAGCCAGCAATCAGACCTACGAGAATCCAGGCGATGATTCCACCAGGTTGCAGAGTCATGGTTGCCTCCTTGTATCGTCATCATTCTCCTTATACGCGAAACATGCCTACTGTAACATCTGAAAAATAGTGTTGTCAATAGTTGCCGCCAGTACTAATGAAGACAATAGCTGACATAGAATAGCAACCCTGTTGCACCAAATTCTTCTGAAGGTATCGGGTAGTAACCTCACAGCGGTAGGGGTGCCTGGAAACTGTGATGTACAGGCATACCTGATGGATGGGGGAACTTGTTGATCACAGACAAGTAGCAACAGATATAACAACCTCTTACCTGATGTATAGAGGACTATGGATAAATGAGATAGTCCCCTGTGGAGCGAGCGTGGAGAACGTGCGATAGCATATCTCCACTACCAGACCAGCCCCGCAGGGGCTTTCAGGAATTGAGGCAGGGTTTTTAGCCCGTCAACCCGTGTCTCCCCCCTCTTCGCACCGCAAAGCCTATCTCTATCCGGCTGGTTGCGCATCCCACCAGCTCGTGTAACCTGTCGCTCTTCACAACTCCGCTAACCTGCGCAGATCCAGGCAATCTGTAAGATGCGATACATCCCCACCGCCGTCCAGGTTCTCACCACCGGTTACGAGGAATCCCTTGTGCGGTAACTGTCCCTTGTTCTACGAACCCATCTCTCCCCACCGACCCGTCAGCTCAGCAACCAACGCATACCGCGCCCGTACATCGGCCAGCAGAGCCTCATCGACCACCTGGGCATTGCGGTAGACCTGCTTGTCAAGCATCTGTGCCGGATCGCCGGATGGCCAGATTCGCCACGAGTCGTTGTCGATGACATCGGCAACCAGGAGATCGCCCTGTGCAGTGCGGCCAAATTCAATCTTCAGATCGACCAGGGTTACGTCAAGTTGTTGCCACGCTGCTTCCAGGGTCACAAACACCTTTCTCCCCGTGTCCGTCATCTGCTCGACTTCAGCAGGGGTTGCGATCCCCTGAGCAATGATCTCTTGCGGCGCGATTTGGGGGTCGTGGCGGGCATCATCTTTGAGAAAAAATTCCACCAGCGGCGGATCGAAGCGTTGCCCGGCGGCTTCTGGATGGCGTCGCAGGTATGATCCAGCCGGTAATCGCCGCATGACGACTTCGAGCGGGATCATCGTACAGCGCCGCACCACTGTTAGCCTCGGCTCAGGTGCATCGACAAAGTGGGTGGCAATCCCGGCCCGGTTGAGCAACCGAAAGACATTGGCTGTCGTCTGCCCGGCCAGTTCCCCCTTACCCTCAATCACACTCCGCCGGGCACCATCACCGGCAGTAATCCCATCTTTGTGATAGAGAATCGCCAGGCTGGCATCGGTTGGGTGGGCGTACACAATTTTGGTCTTCCCTTCGGTCAAGACATAGCCGAGTTCCATTGCTGCCTCCTTCAGGCATCAACCAGCCGTACTTCAGGAGTTGCGGTCACTCGTCCAACCAGACAGGCATCGGCAATGGTAGCGAGCGCAGTTGCCGCAGCATCGGCAGGAACGATGACCAGCATCCCCAGACCCATATTCAGGGCATGAAACGCTTCCCGCTCGTCAAGGCCACCAATATCGACCAGTAACTGACAGATCGGAGGGATGGGCCAGCTTCCCCGCACAATCTCGGCCCCCAAACCAGCAGGCAGCACGCGGGGAAGGTTGTCGTAAATGCCGCCGCCGGTAATGTGGCAGAGCGCTTTCACCGGCACTGCGGCGCGCAGTGCATTCACCTCTGCCAGGTAACAGCGATGAATGGCAAGCAACGCTTCACCAATGGTCTGACCGTTGAGAATTGACGGACGGGCCGCATAGCCGTCGGTCGCAAAGTGGCGCGCCACCAGCCGACGGGCAAGCGAATAGCCATTGGTGTGCAGTCCGGTACTGGGCAAAGCCAGGATCGCATCGCCGGGCACAATATCAGGGCGCGGCAACATCGCCGTTCGTTCCACAACTCCCACAATCGTCCCGGCCAGATCGAACGCCCCCGGCGCGTACACATCCGGCATTTCCGCCGTTTCCCCACCGATCAGGGCACAACCAGCCGCCCGGCACCCCTCGGCCACACCGGCCACAATTGCAGCCACCTGTGCCGGATCGAGTTTAGCTACAGCGATATAGTCGAGGAAGAACAGTGGCCGCGCCCCCTGCACCAGAATATCGTTCACCGCGTGGTTGACCAGGTCTTGCCCGACCGTATCGTACCGTCCCAACGCCGCGGCAACCAGCGTCTTGGTACCCACCCCATCGGTACTGCTGACCAGAACGGGTGCCTGCATCCCGGCTAGCGCCAGTGCCGCATCGAAACACCCTCCAAAAGCCCCCATCCCGGCCAGCACTGCCGGCCCGTGTGTACTCCGCACCGCTGCTGCCATCAACTCCTTCGCCCGCGTTGCCGCAGCAATATCCACGCCGGCTGCACTGTATTGCGACATAGCTACTCCTCGTCGAGACGTGCGCAGAGGCGCGCAAACGCCTCACTCTCCGCCCGGAAGACGTGTTGTACCTGCACGGTTGTAACGCTACTTGCGCCAATAGAACGCAGATAATCAATCGCTGGCAGTAATTCCTCTTGTGGCACGACCACATTGACCGCGTACCAGCCACTATCACCGGAAAACTTACTCCAGACCGGCGCAATGGTTGGCCCCTGCAAACCGGCCAGCTCGTGACGTGCGGTTACTTTGCGCCCCACCTCTTCCACCGAAGCCCCAGGCAGATTAGCCGTCAGCGAATAGAACAGGCGTCCCCGCCGCCGCGCCTCAATCAACTCACAGAGCTGCCGCACCAGCTCCAGCCGATGACGATTGCCACGCAATGCCCGCCGCGACCCGATCAAAATGGCCTGGGAACGGATCAATGGCCCGCCGACAATCTTCAACTGATTTTCCCGGATTGCCGTACCGGTTTCGGTAATATCGGCAATGATGTCAGCATACCCCAAACTGGGAGCCGCCTCGGTCGCGCCCTGCGACTCAACCAGCTCGAAGACATTAATCCCCTGCGCATAGCAGAACCGCCGGACAGTGTTAGGGTATTTAGTCGCGATCCGCAGACGCCGCCCACGCGACTGAAACTCAACCGCCAGATCGGCCAGATCGGCCCACGATGTAACATCGATCCAGCTCTGGGGCACAGCAAAGACCAGCTCGACCCGCCAGAAACCGAGATCATCAATGATCGTCAGCACATCATCGTCATCGTCACCACGTAGCTCGTGGAGCAAATCGTAGCCGGTTACCCCCAAATCGATGGCACCCTCGGCCACCTTCAGCACAATATCAGCCGGACGATGGAGCAACACCTCGGTATCGGGCAGGCCACGCAACACCGCGGTATACTGCCGGGGATTGGCGCGGGTCACCCGCAGCCCACAACTTTCCAGCAACGCAACGGTTGCCTCATACCCGGAACCTTTGGAAGGGATAGCAAAACGGAGAGTCATAGGCGTTATTGTCTATAGCGCTCGCGGCGCTGCTGATAGAGGACAGCCAATGCTGCCGTATTACGATACTCAAGGAGATCACGTACTGCGCCGGCCAGTCGCTCACCTGCCAGCATCAGCGTCTGTTGGCCCAGTGATGAACTGGCGACATTGCGCACAGCCTGCTCATGCTCACCGCCCACGCGGGTCAGGTCTACCAGATCGGGGCGCAGCGCCAGCATCAACGACGTCTCCCACAGCGCCCCTCGATCATGCATCGTTCCATCAACCAGCTCCAGAGGCGAGACGGCCAGCGCGAGTAACTGATGCTGACACAGCGCCATTTCCGCCGCCTCAATCAGCGCCAGGTCTTCAGCGACAGTACCGGCTAAACCGGTGATAACCGCAACCTGACACCCCTGATCGGCAACCATCGTCAACCATGCCGTCATCACCCGCTGAAAGACGCCCGTCTCAACAGCATTGTGGTGCCATAGGGTTGGATAGACAATCCCCCCCACACGTTGTGCCGCCCGCTCAACCACCGCAGTAGCAATCAGCCCGGCACTGCCAATTGGGAGATGGTCTGCCCGCGATGTATCCATGGCCCACGGTAACCAGCAGACCGGATTGTGAGCAAGGATATGCTGGCGCTGATGCGGTAATAGTTCAACAGCACGCCCCCAGGTAAGACCCACCCTCACAGATGCCTCCCCAACATCGCGACGGGGATCTGACGTTCGGTACGTGTCGCCAGATCGCGCCAGATCACATACTCACCTGCCCGTTCTGCTGCGCCGACGATCACGACAGCACTGTAATTACGTCGTGTCGCATCACGGAGATTGTCTTTAACGCTACGACCACGCACATCCAGTACAACAATATAGCCACCGGCACGTAACCGCTCGGCAACATGCAAGGCATAGGGGTAGTCATCATCACTCACCGCAGCAACCAGCACTGTTATCGGTGAATCACCACTACCGGTCGTTGCGGCTGCGGTTACCCGTTCAAGCCCATAGGCAAAACCAACTGCCGGTGTGGCCTGCCGTCCACCGAGTGCGCTTACCAGATCATCATACCGTCCGCCGCCACAGAGCTGATTCCCCTCGCGGTCGTAAATCTCAAAGATCAAGCCTGTATAGTAGTGTAACCCGCGCCCCAGCGCACCATCAATTACGACTCTCTCAGCCGGAATATGATAAGCAGCGAGGATATTGAGAATTGCCTGTAGTTCACGAAACGCTGCCGATTCGCTGCCAGGCAGATCGGCCAGCAGGGGGATAGCGTGTTCAGGTGGACCACTGATGGCAGCCAGCCGGGCTAATTGCTCAAGAGCCGCTTCGACCAGGGGCTGTTCATCGGCACGCCGTAATGTACGGAGCAGGCGCTGAAGCACTTCAGCCGGGCTGCGCGTTCCGGTGCGCAGATCGATCTGCATCGCGGCCAGCACCCGTTCGAGCCAGCGTGCAGCCTGCTCATCATCCAGACCGGCAGGAAGTTCCAGCCCCTCTGGAGGGGTACCGAGATTAGCCAACACCCGTTCGCGCACCGGTGCAACCCCCTCGGCTCGCAATCGTTCGAGACTCCAGACCAGCAGGCCACGGGTACGTTCCGGCAGTGCAAACCGGCTCAACAACTCGCGGGCCAGCCCAATATGCCCGATCCGAACCGTGTATTCGGTTACACCTACGGCCTGCAAACCGGCACAGGCCAGCGCAATAACTTCAGCGTCGGCACGTGGCGGTAGACCGCCAATGATCTCACCACCAACCTGGGTAAACTGGCGATAGGTATACCGTTGGGGGCGTTCGTAGCGGAATACCGGCCCGGCATAGCTCAGGCGTAGCGGCAGTGGCTGATCCTGCATACTGGCCACGTAAGCCCGTAATACCGACGCCGTCCATTCCGGGCGTAATGCCAGATCACGACCGCCAAAACTAAACTCGTAGACCTTACCGACCAGGTCTTCACCAAGTTTACGCAGATAGAGTTCGCGATGTTCGATGACAGGCGTATCAATCATCTGATAGCCGTAACCGGCCATCGTCTGTTCGAGAATACGTTGTATGTATCGGCCATGCGCAAATTCCGCAGGGTGGACATCACGCATGCCGCGTACCAGATCAATACTCACAGCGCCTCCCATCAGTTGCTGCTCCTTATTCCATTGTAACCGACGCAGAGACGTTGCGTGCAACACCGCTTTAGTGATACTTCATGAAAAAAACAGAGCACAGACTGTTGTGCTCTGTTTTATCAATTCTCGCTCACAGCACCAGAATGATGTAGCAACTTGCTACGATAGTACGTAGGGGCACGGCATGCCGTGTCCCTACCACTCACCGCGATACATCGCTCAGGCGCGGTGCCGGAATGATGCGTAAACAGCGGATCATACTTTCGTTACTGCCAGATTGGTTGTGTCGCGTCGTTTGGAGTGCATCAGCCGTGCTCACGATCCGGTGCGTGTCGTGCCGTGTACCCTGCTGGCCACGAGGATGCTATGTGTACTCGTCATGATATGGCGTCTGTTAGTCACGAATGCGATAACTTCCAGTACATAGCAACCTGCTACGATGACAAGTAGGGGCACGGCATGCCGTGCCCCTACCACTCACCGCGATACATCGCTCAGGCGCGGTGCCGGAATGATGCGTGAACAGCCGATCATACTTTCGTTACTTCCAGATTGGTTGTGTCGCGTCGTTTGGAGTGCATCAGCCGTGCTCACGATCCGGTGCGTGTCGTGCCGTGTACCCTGCTGGTCACGGGGATGCTGTGTGTGCTCGTCACGATCACCTGTCTGTTAATGAGTAATTTGTAGCAACCTGCTACGGTGTAAGCAACCGGTAGGGGCACGGCATGCCGTGCCCCTACTCACAGAGATACATCGCTCAGGTGCCACACCAGGGTAATGATTGGATAACGTATCATATTTGCCATCAGACGGTGCTGATACTGACCGTTCAACGCCCCAGGAGATCGCGCACCGTGCTCAACAAATTGGTCAGATTACCCGTCTTCGGCACATAGGCATCGAAGCCCTGGGCCACAAACTCACCCGGCGTCTTTTCAGTGCGAGCAGTATGCGCGATAATCGGACAGGTAATCCCCATTGCCCGCAGATCGCGTAAGACCATCAACCCATCCCGATCAGCCATACTGATGTCGAGAATGATGATCTCAGGCGCAAACTCACGCACCTTCGCCAGCGCCTCAGCTCCACTCCCAACCGAAAGCACCTCGTGACGCCCAACGTGACGGAGCACTCGCTCAAACATCGAACGGGCCGTATAGACATCATCGACAAGGAGAATTCGGGCCATCGTTCTTGCTCCTTTGCTAACCCAACCATCACTGGTGAAAGATGACCAACCACATTGCCGGTCAATCAACCTCTCGCCTTACACCGGTTCACTACCGGCCCGCGTCCGCGGTAGCGAGAAGAAGAAGATGCTACCTTTACCCAGTTCACTCTCCACCCACATTCGACCACCGTGCAGTTCAACCAGCCAGCGACAGATCGATAGACCAAGCCCGGTACCGGCATGCTGGCGAGTATCGGCATTTTCGATCTGCTCAAATTGCTGGAAGATACGCTCTTGATCTGCCGGTGCGATGCCGATACCGGTATCACGCACCCATAGCACAATCTCATTGGTATCGACACGAGCACCAACGGCAATCTCACCGGCATGCGTAAACTTACAGGCATTTGAAACCAGGTTCAGCAACACCTGCCGCACCCGCACCTCATCGGCAAACACCGTCGGCAATGGTTCGCGATACTCGCGGCGCAACTGAATCGGACGGTCATTGATCAGTGCCTGCGCAGTACGAAGCGTTTCTTCAAGGAGTGGGCCTAGTGCCAGATTCGTCTTGTTCAGCTCAAGTTTCCCGGCCTCAACCTTCGCCAGATCGAGGATGTCGTTGATCAGTCCTAACAGATGCTGACCACTCCGCCGGATTTCGGCGATATCTTGCAGTACCTGCTCATCAATCCGAACATCGCCATACATTTCAGGATGTTCCAGCATCGCTGTGCTGAAACCGATAATAATGTTGAGCGGAGTACGCAATTCGTGCGACATTGTGGCCATAAAATTGGCTTTCGAGCGATACGCCGCTTCAGCAGCCGCACGCGCTTCTTCAAGCTCAAGCGTGGTACGGTAGAGCTGCTCATTCAAAAGATCGCGCTCTAGCAGTGCCCGCTCCAGCGTCGCCTGCGTCTCTCGCAGCAACTGCTCACGCCGCTCGGACTTTTGGGCTGTATCAATCGCCCAACTGATCGTCCCGCGTACCACATAGGCTGCTGCCCAACTGAGCGTCGCTGCGCCGAACAACAGGGCGATCAGCAGCAACAGATGACCGATCACCTCAAACCAGGTCGGTCGTGGCTGCCCAATCAGGTCGGCACCCAGCAAGAGTAGCAGGTAAAGTAGAATCGCGGCCTGACCGGCACGAAACGGTGCGCGCGACGAGACCGTAATCCCGGCAGCAAAAACACCCAGTACCGAAAGGTAGATAAAGACATTGTTTGTGAACCCAAAGGCAGCACAACTCAGCACGGGTAACAATGTTACTGCGGCAACAACCACAATACTGGCCATGCGGAGATCGCCTCGCCGCCGCAGCCGATCACTCACCGCAAGACAGATGAGCAGTAAGCCGATAATCAGGTAGGGCCAGACATTGCCACTCCAGCGATTGAGGAGCAAAATACCGGTCGCTGCTCCCGCCAGTGTAGCCAGCAGGATGAGCATCGGTGGTAACAGGTCGGTGACCAACCCTTCATCGGGCGTTGCGACCGGAGTGCGAGCGGGGTTGAGGGTACGCGCAACCATTGGCCATTATCCTTCGCGAGTGTTAAGAATGGATTGCCTGTTCGTATTGTAGCTGTTGTGTGCCTGTCATAAAGATTGAAAAATGATGAAAGAGGCCGGAATACTGGCATCATGATAGCACATGTAGATTTATTTGATGTAGCACGAATTGGCAATGATGGACACCGGACGGACACCATGATCACGCGCAAGAGGCGGTTCTGCGTGGATGCCGTTGACGTATCATCATGCGCGGAAAGGTGCCGCGTTCTGACTATCATCACCGACTCCAGGCAGCATCTGCTATCCGGCACACTATCGCAGTGACCGGTTGACGTGCAGTTGTCACATCCGTCGTTGTCAGATACCACGCCGGGTCAGATCGTATGGATGGGCTGCGACCAGAGTTTCGGTGCAGAGCACAGTGGTGCGCTGGCTGCCGCACGCCAAAAAGCAACCTGGGCATCATCAGGCGCAACAGGATACCATCCGGCAAGTGTCGTGCTGCTCATTGATTGCGGCAGTGCTGCGTCGTGCATCACCAGGCGCAACAGGTATGCCATCCGGCAAGGTGATCGCTAACCGGCTGCGCGAGCTACCTGGGTATCCCGTTTTGGCACGTACAACCATAGCCAACCGGAGCCGGGCTGTTATCGCAACTCAAGTTGCCAGCTATGCTGTGAGCATCTCACGGAGGCTGACTACCAGGACGAACAGCACGACGTTGTGCGCAACATCATGCGACGTAACTGCATGAACGATGTGGGGAGCATCCACTTCCTATAGACGCGCCAGGTCACGCCTCACGGTTGCAACTCAGGTAATACCTATCCTCTGTGTCCTCCGTGCCTCTGTGGTGACAAAGGTAGCAACTTTGGTTATAGAAACAAACCGCTCATATCCCGGTCATTGCCGTATCCAGCACCTTGCGAAAAACCTCCATATCACTACGGAGATCGGCCAGGCGTTGCTGAACATTGCTGCTCGCCGAAGTCATCGCCACCGCATCGGCTGTGCGCAAGCGAATCACTTCGGCCAGGATCGTATCGAGACTGGCATCGATGTTCGCCAGTTGGGCCTGAATGCGGTCAATGTACAGCCGTAAATCCTGGAGATGTTTTTGCTGATCAAGCAGCGCCTTACGGCGCTCTTCAAGCTGCTGGCGGGTAAAAGGGTCAATCGTTGCACTGATCTGCCAGTCGAGTTGGGTTATTTGTTGAGTGAGGCGCTGGTAATCGTTAGATGCCAGATAGTGTTCGATGATCTGGCCCTTATCGGCAAGGAAATACGCTTCCTCGACTAAATCACGGGTCTGCGTGACAATATTCGTGAGAATACCGGCCAGTGCCCCCTTCGTTCCGGCCACTGCCCGCTCCACCTCGCGCTGTGAACGTTCGATCTCGTTGATGGCAGCGCGCAACAGCGGACTGGTAATCCGTGGGCGTGGCCGCGCCGGCGGAGCCGTCAACCAGGGGTCTTGTGCCACCAGCCATACGACGACACCGTAGATCACCAGTCCGAGCGGTAACCACCAGATGGTAAGGGTTAATCCGCCGAAGATGGCAGCCACCAGCACGAGTACGGCGAGTGGTTGCCGGGCAGCGATGCGTAATGCCTTCATACGACCTACCTACAGTTGAGCAAGAGCCATCTTCCAGGCGAACATACTCTCTCACAACACACCCACGCCGGCGGGTTGCCCCAGACGTGGTTTAGAAGTAGCGACTCAAGTTCTCAAAGATTTGGGCAATATCACCCGAATCACCAACCACAACGATAGTACGGGAAAATTCGGCAATCGCATCGAGTACCTGACGGTCAGCATCGCTGCCATAGGCAACCGGAAAGATCGTGATACCGCTCTCGTCAAACTGGCGCCGAACCTCCTCAAGTGTCAACCGGCTGGCATTATCGGCACCATCAGAGAGCAGCACAATTGCCCGAATCCGGTCATCCTCAGCCGGCGGTAACGCCTCTAACGTCTGCCGTGCCAGGTCGAGGGCATCAAACAAGGCGGTACGCCCAGAGGCACGCATCTCCTGAACGGCGATCTGCAAGTCAATCCGATTTTCACTCAGCGGGGCCATGGGAACCACCAGCCGCGCCTGCGAGTCGAACGTAATCAGCCCCAGCCGGTCTTCGGGCAAGATTCGCATCAGGAAGGTCTCAATCCCTGCCTTCACCATCGTCATCTTATCACCTTCCATCGAGCCGGAGGTGTCTACTACCAGCAGAATATCGGCCCGCTTGCGATTGAGTTTCCACGAGTCTTTGACGGCGACGATCACCTCGGCAGATGGCACGGCCAGCACTGTCTGGACACCCTGCGGATCGGCACCGAACGCCGGGCTGATCGGATCGGTTAGCGGAACGTTGGGATTGGCCGGACGAAAGCCATATTGCATCGCCGCCCGCTGACTCTCTTCACTGAGTAGAAACTCGTAGAAACGTTCGGCAGCAGCCTGTTCATCGGCGCTGGTACTTGCCATAACGATGAATGGGTTGTCGTGCCAGAAGGTACCTTCGGCTGGATAGATAGCGACCAGTGGTGTCGGGGGTGGATCGAATTTGTTAAAGTCGATGAGCGTAATCTCTTCCATCGGAAAGGCCGAGATGTAGCTCATGCCGAACTTCTTCATGTTTTCGCTGAAGATCAGCGTGTTGTAGCCGTAATGTTTGATGCTGCGTCCCAACTGACGGATGAAGGCGGTCGCCTGCTCGCTCTGCACGTCGGCAACGGTCAACCCCTCGCGCTTGCCGGTGGCAGCATAAAATTCGGCAATCAATGTGCTGAGCGCCGTGGTGCTGATTTCGGGATCGGTGTGCCCCCACGAGAAGCGCCCCCATTCCGGGTGCCCGAAGCGCCCCCAACCCTGCGGATCGTTCGTCAGATCGAGAATGTCTTTCCAACCAATCGGACGGTTCGGCCAGCCCATGGCCTCTGCCATCGGCTTCCACATCGCAATCACCACCGGTGTCAGCACCAGCGGCTTGTTCGAGATGGCAACATTCTGGTTGCCGGTCTCTTGCTTCAACACTTCCAGCCAGGTGCTGGCCGACGGACTCCAGACCGTTACTTGCAGCGTGCCATTCTTGATCTCAGTCCGGGCGGCACCCGATGATTTGTTGATACCCTCAACTACAACACGTCGATCATTAACGATGACCCGCTGCTCGTTAAAACGGGCAATCTGTTCGGTCAGCCACTTCTCTTTCTCCGGGCTGTAGGCAATGGTGATGGTAACGGCATTGGCATCACCTATACCTACCGGCAAGAGATCACCGCAACCGCTCAGTGTGAACATCAACAGCAACAGTATAGTCATAAGCGTATGACGACGCATTGCCATAGAGCGATATCCTTTCACGATTGTATTGCTACCTCTAAGGTCTCCTGACTTCTTGCCATGTCGCAATCAGCTCCTCGACGACCTCCGGTGGAGGAAGCTGAAGCTGAGCGGTAATATCGAGCTGTACGCCCAGATCGCGTTCGCGGTAACGACCAAAGAGCGACGAGGTATCGTCGAAATTGATCGTCACCTGGGGAATGACCGGACGAAAACCGTATTCACGCATGGCAATCGTCTGTTCTGCCGGACTGCGGAGAAAATCGCGCAGCAGGATTGCTGCTGCGCGCTCGTTACCATCTACCCACGGCGCACTCAGAACAACGTAGGGATGATCGCTCAGTAACGTTGCCGCCGGGTAGTAGACACGCAACCGCAAACCGCGCCCTTCTCCTTGCCGAAACGCCTGAAGCGCCAGATTTTCGTAGGTCGTAATGATGTCGTACACGCCGGGGCGAATAATGAAATCGGTCGTCAGTGTACCGGTACTGTCTGGCCAGTTGGGAACACGAGTACTGATCTGACGGAGCCAGTCCCGGAAGCCTTCATCACGCACCTGATCAACCGTCAGGCTGGCAGTTTGGTGGTACTGTGCAGCCAGAATGATCAGGGACTGCAATCCACCATTACTCTGCACCGGCGAGGAGATGCCGAGCTTAAGCTGGTTTATTTGATCAGGAAGTTGACGTTGCCAGAGTTGCCAGGGATTGGTAATGCCATTTGTCGAAGGGGCATCACGCATCAGCGCCACTATTGGGGTGAGTGCCAGTGGCGAGGCCGGGTCACGCAAGAGATCGGGATACTGCTGTTGCAGCTCAACTAACTGAATGCTACTCGACGGACTGATAATCGTTGGCTGGTACCCCTGCCCGATTGCGTCAATCAACTCTCGCGAACCGGATACTCGCAAACGTACCTCGATGCGCCGTCCGTTGATCGTCGGGTTCGTTTGGGCAAAGCGTTCAAGCGCACTACGAATCCATGCCTCCTTCTCGGAACTCATTGCCACATCGATCTGAATCGGTGGTGCGGCGGTGGGTAACGGTAGCGGTGCCCAACCAATTGGACCCCATATAACAGTGGTGATCGCCAGCAGAGCAGTCGCCAGAAGATATACACCGGCAATTGTACGAGAGATGCTGCGCATGCACGTCTCTTTCAAGCAGGCAGACATTTGATAAGCGTACTGCCAAAACCTATCGAAATACAATACCTTCTCTGATAACAATAGTAGCACTTCTCTGCTACCAGTATAGGATCAACATGACTGCTCCACAACAAAGATACGTTCATACCAGGCTAATCGTTGCAGGCACAGGCACCTTATCTATCACAGCACGCTGCCAGGACGCGACGCAATACGCACGGTCGTGGATATTTGCCCGTCGAGCTAGAACCTATGGCAAAAAACATCTCCTGGAAGTTATCTCATTCATTCCTGACAGACGCTATGCTCGTGATGAGAACGCACTGCATCCGCATGACCAGCAAGGTCAACGGCGTGCCACGCGTCGGATCGTGAGCGCGGCTGCTGCGGCAGCATGGCTGCTGCACTCCACACCGCGCAACACGCGCATGACGAGCGGGCAAAGCAACCAGTCCAGCGCGTGATGGCACCAGAGATGGTCGCCAGCACTGCTCGCTGCCATACCGGTAGACTGGGAGCCGGATAGGCTATCGTTGGCGATTGGCAAGCGTGCATGCACCTGTGCGACCGTCTGGGAGCACAATCTACAGCTTTTATGAAGTAAGTTTTCCCGCACTGACCAACATCTCTCCACTACTGGCGCCTTAATCGATTCGCAGGCAAAACTTAATGTCCACTTAATAATTCAATGATGATTGATTAATCTCCACTCCTTACCATAGAAAGCCGAATGACATGCACAAAGCAAGCGGAACACTATGGCCACGCACATGCCCAAACAAGAGCGCCATCCCAACACGTTGCGGCGCGAACATCGTGAATGGTTGCTATTTGCGCTATTCATTGGCCCTAATCTGTTTCTCTTCACCATTTTTACCTACTGGCCGCTCATCTACAACGTCTATCTGAGCATGGTGCGGTGGGATTTTCTTCGCCCCACAATGCCATTCGTCGGCCTCCAAAATTACATCGCTGCCTTCAGTGATCTGCGGTTCTGGAACATTATCTGGCAAACGGCCACCTTTACCGTCTGGTCGGTCGGTCTGACCCTCGTTCTGGGCCTGCTTCTGGCTCTGCTGCTCAACCAGCCGCTGCGCTATCGCAACACCGCTCGTGCGGTCGTTTTCGCGCCGGTCGTGATTTCGGGTGCGGTGGTGGCTGTGGTTTGGAGCTATATCTTCGATCCGCGATACGGGCTGATCGATCAACTCCTCGGCTTCTTTGGCCTCGACTCGCCCAACTGGCTGGCCGACTCATTCTGGGCAATGCCTGCCGTGATCATTGTGTATGTCTGGAAAAATATCGGCTACGCGGTTGTGATCTATCTGGCCGGCTTACAGAATATCCCGCGTGAACTGTACGATGCCGCACGGGTTGATGGTGCCGGCGCGTGGGAACGCTTCTGGAATGTCACGCTTCCCGGACTCTCACCGGTTGCCTTTTTCCTCTCGGTGACCAGTGTGCTGACCTGTTTCCAGGCGTTCGATATTATCCGTGTGCTCACAGATGGCGGCCCTGCGGATGCTACAACGACCCTGATCTTCCACCTCTACGAGCTGGGCTTTGTCTCTTACGATGCGGGTAAAGCCGGAGTCGTTGCGGTTGTGTTGTTCCTGATCATGCTTGCACTGACCATTGTGCAGATTCGATACCTCGAACGACAGGTGACATACGGATAAGACCTGGATTGTTATGATGACAACGAACGAACTCGAGCAATCATTTCCATCAACTGTTACCCGCCGGCGCTCGCTGCCGCTCTCGCTGCTGATGTGGCGTATCGCCGGTTACCTTGCCCTGATCGGCGCGGTGCTGATCATTGGCTTGCCGGTCTACTGGACCGTGATGGCAGCATTTAAAGAGACCCGCGAGATTTACTCGTTGCCAGTAACGTGGTGGCCGGCAAATCCGACGCTCAACAACTTTCCGGCGGCATGGCAGGCTGCTCCATTTGGCCGGTATTACCTGAACAGCTTCATTACCACCTTCTTCGGCGCTGCCCTCGAAGTCACCCTTGCCCTCTTCTCGGCCTATGCGCTGGCCTATCTGCGGTTTCCGCGCAAAGACCTGGTCTTCCTGCTCCTGCTGGCGGCGCTGATGATCCCGGTCGAGATCACGATTGTGCCGAACTATCTGACCATTGCCCGCCTCGGCTGGATTAACACCTATCAGGGCATCATCATTCCGGGGGCTGCCATCGCTTACGGAACCTTCTTGCTACGGCAGTCATTTCTGGCAATACCTCATGAAATCCTCGAAGCGGCACGAGTCGATGGTGCCGGCCACCTGCGCATCCTCTTCAGCGTAGTCGCCCCCATCGCTCAGCCTGCCATCGTAACGATGGCCCTGCTCTCAGTAGTAAGCAAGTGGAATGAATTTCTCTGGCCGCTCATTGTGACGAACACGACCGATATGCGCACATTACCGATTGGTGTCTTCTGGTTGCGTAACAGCGAGGGGTTCGCCAATTGGGGTGTCGTCATGGCCGGTTCGCTCTTTCTCATCGTACCGGTACTGATCGCCTTTCTGTTCGCCCAACGGGCAATTGTTGAAGGGATGACTGCCGGTGCGGTGAAGGGTTGACCCTATTCCTGGTGCAATACGGTTTTGTGCCGTATGCAAATAGTTTGATAGTAATGAGGAGCAATTATGAAACAGACACTCACCCGGCGCGAATTGTTGCGCCTGATGATGGCAGGTAGCGGTGCGGCGGTGCTGGCGGCGTGTGGAGCACAAAGCGGACAATCAACCGGTCAGTCCCCCACTGCCCCGGCGGTTGTTAGCCAGCCCGGCTCGACGGTCAAGATCACGTATTGGGGATCGTTCAGCGGTAACCTGGGTGAAGCCGAGCAAGCGATGGTCAAGGCGTTCAACGACTCGCAAGACGAAGTTGAAGTCGAGTATCAGTTCCAGGGCAGCTACGAAGAGACCGCGCAGAAGTTTACGGCGGCCTTGCAGGCCAACACCACCCCCGATGTCATCCTGCTCTCGGATGTGTGGTGGTTCGGTTTCTACCTTGCCGGTGCAATCACCGCCCTCGATGATCTCGCCCGCCAGGTCAATCTCGACTTCAGCGATTACGAGCCGGTGTTGCTGAACGAAGGGGTACGCAAGGGTGTTCACTACTGGATTCCGTTTGCCCGCAGCACGCCACTCTTCTACTACAACAAAGACATTTGGGCCGAGGCCGGCCTACCCGACCGCGCACCAGAAACCTGGGCCGAGTTTGCGGAATGGGCACCAAAACTGGTGAAGAGTGATGGGAGCCGGGCAGCCTTTGGTCACCCTAACGGCGCCAGCTATATCGCGTGGCTCTTCCAGGGTGTCGTCTGGCAGTTCGGCGGTCAGTATTCGCAACCCGATTTCACCATGACCATGACCGATCCCAACACCCTGCGCGCTGCTCAGTTCTACCAGGACACCGTGCTCAAAGAGAAGTGGGCAATCCTCTCGCCCAATCTGAATCAGGACTTTATCGGTGGTGCGATTGCGTCGATGATGGCTTCAACCGGTGCTCTGGCCGGTATTCAGGCGACTGCTACCTTCCCGGTTGGCGTCGGCTTCCTGCCCCGCGAGACCAACTTCGGGTGTCCGACAGGTGGTGCCGGCCTGGCGATTGTCAGTCGCGCACCCGCCGAGAAGCAACTGGCCGCGATGAAGTACATCGCGTTTGCGACCAGTTCTACCAACGCCGGGATGTGGGCACGCAGCACTGGCTATATGCCGGTGCGCATCAGCACAAAGCAAACCCCGGAAATGGTTGAGTTCTTCAATCAGAACCCGAATTTCAAGACCGCAGTCGATCAGTTGCCGAAGACCCGTGCCCAGGATGCGGCTCGCGTGTTCGTGCGCAACGGCGATCAGATCATCGGCAAGGGCCTGGAGCGGATTATTGTCAATGGCGAAACACCAAGTGCCGTCTTCGCCGAGGTTAACAATGAATTGACCCAGGCTGCGCAGCCAATTCTGGAAGACCTGAAAGCTGTTGAGGGCTAGGTCCTTTCGGTATCTGATCAGGAGCGTGAATCGGTCTGCTCTACAGGCCGGTTCACGCTCCAACGCCCGGCCTGGACGAGAGGGCTGATACGGTAACGCATGTGTTCAACGCTGTTGTGTGGCAACCGGCGGTAAGGGTGCAACAGTACAGAGAACCAACAACATTGCTATTTTCCTTTGTCGCGAAAGCTACGTCGAGTACCAATTGTGCGCAGGTAATAGCATCCCTCACCGATCAGGTATTATTGCTGTGTGCGCATAGATACGTATAGGCGCTATGGCACAACAACATTACTTCACCCGGTCGCTATGTTGACCATCACCAATCCCAAAATTGCCGGTTTTAAGCCGTGCTGGGCTACGTACCGGGGCTTGACCATCTTGTTCGACAATATTGGATTACGGCGCGACGGGCCATGGTTAAGACTCGATTGCGCTCTTGACGCCATTCCCGAATATACACTCTACCGCGGTCTGCGTGCCGCGATGTGTTCCCTCAACACCGATGATCTGTTACGCCGGTATCTGTTTTGTGCTCTGCCGCCGGCAACGTATCACGTTACGCTTTGGGATGGACCAAACGATGGCAATGTTGCCCATGCGCTGCCAGAGGTGCGGCAGCGCATTGAAGATTTGCTGATCGATATTCCCGGTGCGCTCAGCCACGGCAATCTCATCAGCGGCACGATTGCCGGTTCACCACTGATCCGGCGGCGCGGCTGGCAGGTGAGTTTTACCGTGCAGAGGCTGGTTATTGTTCATCAAGCCGCTCTGGTAGCATTGCTGGCGCCCACCGCAGAGACACTGGATACCTTCACTACCCTCAACGGCCTGCGCAGCTCCTGGAACGCTACTTTCCGCAGTCGCTTCGGCATAGCCGCTTATGAACCGTACATGCCGCACATTACCCTCGGTTATTTTGCGCACGCAGCGCTGGCCGAGGAAGCGCAGGCAGATGTACCGACCTGGGAAGAGGTTGTTTTGCAATACACTGCCGGCACCAGTATCACGTTTCGCAGTGCCAGCCTCTACGGGATGCTTGATATGGTTACCTTCTTTCGCACGGTTCGTTAAGGGTTGGGGAAACCACGAGTCTGTATATTATCCCGCCCATATCAAATCTTAATCGATACCGGCCATTATTACCTGTCACCAGACACGCGGTGAACCGTGACTATGCGTGCCCCACAACGATCTGTGGGCGTCGCCTGCATGATTCTTTAGGGGCGGGTTTAGAACCCGCCCCTACGGACGATACATTCGTCTATTCGCATTGCCGTACAAAGGGATGCGGCAAATAAGAGGTTGCCAAAGGGATACATCTTAGATCGCGTGCTAATTGACATCATGCGCTGACGTCTCTGCGCCATAAATAAAGAGAGACGTTGCAGTGCAACGTCTCTCCACTGGAGGAAGGGGTCACCGGTTCGGTAAAGCCTAGCGGGCCTCACCAGCGGTGACACCCATACGCTTACTACTACCCATGGGCATCACCTCCTTCACGCCTGACCGGCAATACAGTGTGCAAATACCGACATAGGTACTATACCCAAGGTTTATGTGAAAGTCAAGGGTCGAAGCGCAGAAGTTTGTGGCGAGTTTCAGATACGTGCAAAAAAGATGGTATAGTAACGCCGGTATCGAGTACAGAACCACAACAATGTATGGCGCAAAAAAAGCAATTCTATCTTGTGGTACGTGGCCGAAATCCCGGTCTCTATCAGCAGTGGTCAGGTGAGGATGGTGCATCTGCTCAGGTAACCGGCTTTCCCGGCGCACTCTACAAAGGCTTTTCAACCATAGCCGCCGCCCACGAGTGGGTAAGATCGTTGCCTGCGACCGAACAGACGCTGGCACTGCAATTGCTCGCTGACTACGAGCATGCGCCACACGCCGAAGCTGAACCGGATCAGAACACGCAACAGCCATTGTCACGACCGGCAACATCCCCCTCAGAGGACGCTTCTTCTTCCTCCACAAACGGGATTGTGATGATGTACACCGACGGTAGTGCTCTCGGCAATCCTGGGCCGGGCGGGTACGGCGTTGTGCTGCGCTACAATGACCATTACCAGGAACTCACCGGTGGTTTTCGGCTCACGACCAACAACCGCATGGAGTTAATGGCCTGTATTGTCGGGCTGCGTGCACTCAAGCGACCGGTGTCGGTACGCCTGCACAGCGACTCGCGCTACGTCGTCGATGCTTTTCGCAAAGGCTGGATACACCGCTGGCAGGCACAAAACTGGATGCGCAGCGAGACCGAACCGGTAAAAAATGCCGATCTCTGGGCTGAATTGCGCTTGCTGTGTGAAGGTCATCAGGTTGAGTTCGTCTGGGTGCCCGGTCATCAGGGCGTACCTGACAATGAACGTTGTCACGAACTGGCCATCGCTGCCGCAGCTCGCCCAGACCTGCCGCCGGATGTTGCCTTTGAGATGCAGTGGAGTCGCACATAAGCGCAATGATACCGGCGTGGATGTGCGAGCTGTGGGAGCCTCTGCACCGTACCTATGCGCACGAGCGGCATACCTGCTTCACATGCTCAGGTTTCTACAGCTCTAAGACACTATCAAGTCCCCGATGCAGACCAACCAGTTTCCCCACGCGCCGGATGGCCAACAGTGCTCCGGCGACATAGGGTTCGGCACTGGCACCGGCATCATGGCGAATGCTCAGCCGCTGGTCGGGCATGCCAAAGATGATTTCCAGCCCGATTGTGTAGCCCGGTAGACGCACCGAATGCACTTGCATGCCGTTTAGGCGGGCACCACGGGTTGCCGGAACACCCTGGGTTTGCTCAAGCGGTACGCTCAGATGCGACGAGCGAATCTGCCCCAGCCTGGCAGCCAGTTCACGCGCTGTCCCGCTCGGTGCGTCCGGTTTGCTATCGCGGGCATAATCGATGATCTCCCACTGTTCGATGTAGCGGGCAGCAATACTGGCAAACCGTTGCAGCAAGACGGCAGTCAAAGCAAAGTTGCCTGCTGCCAGCACGCCCCGTTGCTGCGCTGTTGCCACTGCATCAATCTCGCGATAGTCGTCATCACTCAGCCCCGAAGTACCAATCACCACGTGACATCCGTGTTGCAGGGCGGTCAAGACATTGGCTTTCGCAACGTCAGGACGGGTATACTCGAAAAAGACATCACACGGCTGCGTCAATGCTTCAGCAGCGGTCGCGTAGACAGGACACGTCAGTCGTGGTTCACCCAACACATCGGCCAGCGACTGCCCGGCAGCGCGGCGGCTTAGCGCAGCACTCAGCACAATATCGTCAGTTTGCGCAATCGCACGGGCAAGTGCCGAACCGGCCCATCCGGTCGCACCCGCCAGGCACACCCGAATCGTCATAGAAAACCTCGCCTATCGCTCATAAGGTCACCACTCACCGGCGTAGATCGTCTGATAAGGAACAACGTCTTGCGCCAGACAGGCCCAGTGCAGCTCGACCAACTGACGGAGATGCAGCAGATCGTGGGCTACCCAGGCTGCCAGCAAATCACCCGCACGTATGACACCAAATGGTGCAGTGTAGGTTGCGTTCCAGTCAGGTTGGTGCAGGCCACGCAACCATTGGATCGACTCGGCACGAGCTGTAAGGAAGCGCTCCAGGGTCGTAGTAAGATCGCCTTCGTTGTAGCGATGAGCTATCACCCAACCCTCTGGATCAATCGGTGGCCAGCGTTCTCCCGGACGGTGGAGTGTGTAGTCGAGGCGCACCCGAAAATCGTATTGCTCCTCATCGGCCAGATGACCAATCACTTCGAGCATCGACCACATTGCAGGTTGCGGCTTCCAACGCGCCTGTTCGAGCGATGCCCCTGCAAGCAATACCTGTATCCGTCTGGCATTATCACTGAGTTTCTGCGTCAGCACCGACACATCCACCGCAGTCTCCTTTCCGGTCGGCTTCAGCGCGCTTCGCTCCGCTGATACAGGCGCGTTCGATCACACACCGTGATTTGCCCGCGACTGCTGCTGATAAGCCCCTCCTCACTGAAGTCGGCCAGAATGCGACTGACGACTTCGCGCGATGTGCCTAGCTCGGCGGCAATTTGCTGATGGGTGAGATTGAGTGTAGGCGGATCACCAACAGCCTGCCGCAGCAGAAATGCCGCCAGGCGCACATCAACCCGTCGGAAGGCGATCTCGTCAATGATTGCCATTACCGATGCCAGCCGCCTTGAAAGCAGTTGAAAGACATAGTCACGCCAGGCGCTATAGCGCTCGATCCAATCGCGAAAGATTGCCTGACCAACCAGAAAGGCGGTTGCCTCACGTTCAACCACAGCGATTGCCGGGAACTGATGGTTACTCAAGACACAACTGGTAGTGAGAATGCAGCTCTCACCACGACCAAACCGATAGAGCGTAATCTCCCGTCCGGTTTCGCCAATTTTGAACACCCGAATCTGACCATCGGCAAGAATCGCAAAAAAGCTACACTCATCGCCTTCGGCAAAAACGGTTGCACCGCTTGCGATACGCATGAGTGTCGCCTGCGTAGCAAAATCGCGGGCAATGGCAGTAGATGGATCGCGCAAGAAGTCTAATAGATCACCCGCCAGATGCATTTCGTGCGGTTGCAACATTATCGCTCTAATGCTCCTGTCTAACGACGTGTAGGACGAACAGTTACACGATCAAACGTCCCTGATCAACGATCACCCGCTCATCGACCCGCAAACTGGCCGCACTGATCACAAAATCTATGTTGAGCGATGAGGCATTCGCTCCGCCCATATACCGGTTCTCGCCAAACGCAATGAAGAGTGCGCCCTGAATATGCTCATCAACGATTGTCCAGCCAATAGGATGGTGCAATCGCGGATTGAGGCCAATACCAATATGGCTGATCCGGCGTGGTTCACCACTGTGGCGGTCGAAGAGCGCATTGAGCTGGTCGGCTCCGCTGGCCGCTTCAATCTGCGTGACGCGACCACCGGCAAAGTGGAGATGAACGGCGCGGGCCGGGCCGGCCACCGGCAAGAAGAGATCGCCTTCGGCGCTCTCCTCAAGGACAGTAGTGTAGATTGATCCTGCCGGCAGGTTGATCACGATGGCTCCTGTCTCACCGACACTGGTGGTCAGTTGGCCGGTATCACACAACCACGGGCGTTCACCGTGGTCGAGTCGTAACTCATACCCCGGCCCACTCACGATGGTGATGGTAGATGCATTATGCAGTGCCGGCATGACCCGCTCGGTGATAGCACGCAGTTCTGCCGGTTCTACCAGCAACGCCGGCATCATGCGCAATTCCAGTTCTTCGTGACTGATGCCCAATTGGGCTGCTTTGCCAATGGTCGGGATGGCAGCAATGACCTGTGGAATACGCCGCTCCTCACGCACCATTTCCAGCCGGTCGTAGGAGGTACCGAAGGCGCACAGCGCTTCATCAGCCACCTGTTTCAGGTCTGGTTGCGCGCCGATCAGCGTCAGTGAGCGATCAACGAGTTTTAACCATTCGGCATATCGCTGATGTCGCTCGGTGAGCACCTCTGGCGGTGTCGTTGCCAGTAAACGTTCAACGTGCTGCGCCGGCTGAATGGCAATCAGTGGTTCCGCGCCAATGCTTTCCAGAGCCAGCAACACCGCGTGCAGCAGACGTTGATTGCCCGCTTCGTCACGAACCTCAATCAGCTCACTGCGTTGGGCGCCGAGTGCATCAACCAGGCGCCGGGCCAGTTGATCCCACAAACTCGCGACCATGAGCGTATCCTCTCTACTGTAGTGGAATGTACTGATAGTTTGCCGGTACGAAGAAGCTCCCCTCCGTCACGCCCTGCGGTGAGCACTGGCGTAAGCGACGGCCTAGCTCGGCTGCGCTGATCGTGTTGTGGAGATATGCCCGAAATGCCTCGCTGATAGCAGTGACCTGCGCCGCCGACTCGTGAACGAATTCCAGGCGGTAGTGCCCGATCCCGGCAGCCCGCCAGCGATCAAGGTATTTACTGGCTTCCTGCGCCTCGGCACCGAACACAGTATTGCGACAACCGACATCAGCAATCACCGGATGTTCTCGTCCATTTGTATCGCGTAATGCCACGTGATGCCGTTCGCAGGGCCGACCACAGTCTTTATAGCTGGTACCATTCGACAGAAACCGACAGAAGACGCAATGTTCGGTGTGGAAGACCGGAAGATGGTGGTAGGCGATCACCTCAATCCGGCTCCCGCCAATCCGCTCCGCCAGATGCGCGATCTGTTCGGCGTTGAGATCATGGGTGGGTGTTAATCGTTGCAATCCCAGTTTCAGCAGCAGATCGGCGGTCAGGACATTTGCGGCGTTCAGGCTGAAATCGCCAGTTAACGCTACGGTCGGATCATCGCGCAGCAGTTCGAGCAAGCCGGTTGAGCGTACCAGCAACGGGGTTTGTAGTTTGCGCAGAAACCGCACGATCCGCTCATCTTCGGGCTTGAGCACACGTGGGGCGGCGATCCGGGCGGGAATACCGGCGTCACGAATCTGAGCCAGCGCCGGCTTCAATCCCTCAAGATCAAGGTAGTCGAGCGTGATGCTATCAGGGCGCAGGGCAATCGCTGCCGCGAGCTGTTCGGGCGAACGCACCAACAGGTGCAGGTGCGGTGTTGCCGACGGTGCGGTCGGTTCTACTGCGGCCAGGGCTTCATCTACCACCTGATCGGGATTAAGAATGGTCAACGCGGGTGGTTGACTCTGCAATTCGGCGAGTTGCGTCGTTGCCTGACGGCGTAACTGGTTGAGCAGTGATACCGGTACGAAGGGATTGCCTTCAATCACCGCCGAAAGTTCGCTCAGAATGTAGGGCGTATCCCCCAGTCGACTGAGTTGATCACGTAACGTTGCTTCATCAAGCGGTCGGTTTTGCGCAGTTGTGAGCGATGTCTCACTCCGCACAACGACCGACAATGCCGGCTGATCGATGAGCGTCCACCTCATTTCCAGAGCCGTACCGGCGGATGCCTGGACGTGAACACGCACCGGTTGCCGGCGCACCGGCGCCGCCGGTTGGACGAAGGGGCGAGCAATCCGTTCGGTCTGCGGATCAGACGTGCGCCAGAGCAGATCACCGACCCGAATCCGGCGCGGATTGATCACCCCCTTCATAAACCGGATTGCCAGCCGGCCATCACCTACCGGTTCGACGGCGACGATCCGGCCACCCTCTTCCGGCTCCTCTGGACTACGCCAGTCGGCGGCATCGAAAACGACACCATCACCGGGTTTCAGTGGCGCTGCCTCACGCCCCGGCTCCGGCGTAATGATGATCGCATCCGACCGTACCTGTACGACGCGCCCCATCAGGAGACCACGATGGCGTGGTGCCCGTCCTTCAACAACTGCCTGATGATTGGTCCCCCGCAGGAAATGAGGCCCCAGACCACGCGAATACACCTGCTCAAGATGCAGCCGATCAGCCCCGGTCAGATCGGACGGCAAACCTGCCCATGCCGCATCGAGCGCCCGGCGATAGGCATTCGTCGTAATCGCAACATATTCAGCATCTTTGTAGCGACCTTCAATCTTAAGCGCACTGACACCCAGGCGCGCAATGGTTGCCATATCATCAATTGCCGCCAGATCACCCGGCGAGAGGAGATAACGAGCTGCACCCAGTGGTCGGTGCTCACCATCGACAATCATCTCATACGGCAACCGGCAGGCCTGCGCACACTGACCACGATTGGCGCTGCGCCCTCCCCATGCCTCCGAGGAAAAGCACTGACCGGAGTACGAGACACAGAGCGCACCGTGGACAAAGATCTCCAGCTCGATAGGGCTGCGGGCACGGATCGCGGCCACCTCTGCCAGCGATAATTCGCGCGCCAGTACAACCCGCGACACACCGTAGCGAGCCGCCAGTTCAACACCTTCTGCGCTGGTAATACTCATCTGCGTACTACCATGAATGGGAAGATCAGGCGCAATCCGGTGCGCAAGAGCCGCAATGCCGAGGTCTTGCACAATGATCGCATCGGCACCAGCAGCGGCAATCTCGGCCAGAGCATTTGCGGCAGCCCGTATCTCGTGATCGAACACCAGCGTGTTAAAGGTGACATACCCCTTCACGCCGCGCCGATGAAGCGTCTTCATCACGTCAGGTAATTCGCTGCGGGTAAAGCCTACCTTGGCCCGCGCCGTAAAATGGGTTAATCCAAAATAGACCGCATCCGCGCCGGCTTCAATGGCAGCATACAGTTGTGGCCAGTAACCGGCTGGACTCATTATTTCAGGTTTGCGCATAGCACGTCTCTCTTGTGGGTGTGGAATTGATCCTGTGCTCAATTCAAGACGGGCAACGAGCACAGGACACACAGTGTGCAACCAATAGTCGGTGAGGTGCTCTCGATGCTACGAATGCAGAACTCGCTCCTTTAGCGTCGTCTGCTGTTTAACAACAACATTACGTGCGATGCACCTTAAAGATCGATAGATACAAATTCGTGGCATAACCACAATTACTACAGCGATTGCCATCGAGACCAACCCGCCGGCTCACACCGTGCTGCCGATTAATCAGCGTTGCGTGGCAGGACGGACAACGTGTGGGCTGATTAGGCTCGTGACCGTAAATGAACTGCAAGCCACCCTCGTGGCCGATACGACGAGCCTGCTTGGTTGCCGCCGCCGTCTCGCTCCCGGCATCACCTGGCAACACATGCCACGGCGTTTCCTCACCCAGGGTCTTCTTGATCCACTCAACCAGATCACGCAGCTCATCGGGGTGATCATTGACGCCGTGATGAATACGGGTCGTAATTTCAATATGACATTTCCAGCGCTGCTGTGCCTCTTCGGCAAAACGGAGAATGTGGCGCCAGTCGCTTATCCCACCCAACCGTTGGTACGCATTATCGGAAAAGCCGCGCAGGTCGAGGCTAATGCCGTTAAGGTACGGTCCTAGTTCATTCAAGGCTTCCAGACTCAGCATACCGCTGGTTACAATCGCCGTATAGCGGCTGGCAGCACGGCTCAGTTGCAGCAGCGCCAGCACATATTCAAAATTGACCGCCGGCTCACCAAATGCCCACACCACACCGCGGCAAAGCCGTTCGAGCGCAAAATCGGCGGCCCGTTGCGGTTCAAGCCGACGCTGCTTTGCCGGTTCGGTTGGTAATGTGCCGTAAGGACCACGCTGCTGATCGATAGGTAGCGCATAGCCCCATCCGCCAATCGCCAACACCGTCGTATCCGGGAAGAAATGCCAGAGACGATGATCCTCAACCGGGCCAATCGCTGCTCCGCTGATCATGCCGTGATTGATCAATTCGATCCCTTCTTCACGACCGATACGCATGTGACAACGCCCAATCTCGCCCGGTGCCAGCGTGCAACGCCACTGACATGCCAGACACTGAAATGTTCCATCGGCAAGCGGTTGCGCTAATGTGGCCAGCGATGACATAGGATCGACGTTCCTTTATTGCTACGGACTGGCAATTTGCCGTTCATTCGAGTATAATGCCATGGGTGGCGGAGGGAAACCTTCCCTCCGCATACCATCTTTGGCTTTACGTGCTATCTCTTAGTGTAGCATAGAGTGTCCACGTTCATGCTATGACGAATAGTCCTTCATCATCAGAACCGCTCACGAGTGATCCGGAAACTGTTCAAGTTCGTCAACCTCGTGCCCCTCTGCGGTACGTGGTTCGTGAACTGCTCGAAACAGCTATCTTTATTCTGCTGGTTTTTCTCATCGTGCGCGGTGTCGTGCAAAATTTCAAGATTGAAGGCTCAAGTATGGAGCCAACGCTCCACACCGGTCAATATATTTTAGTCAACAAACTCATCTATTTTCATTTCGATTTAAACGCACCACTACGCCTGCTTCCCGGCCAATCTGATCTTCCACCCCGTATTGTATATCCTTTTCGCCCTCCCCAACGCGGTGACATTGTTGTCTTTGAGTATCCACGTGATGTACGTAAAGATTATATCAAACGAGTTATTGGTTTGCCGGGTGACATTATCGAGATTCGTGAAGGTAAAGTCTTTGTCAATAACGAACCGCTCGATGAGCCATACCTGCGCGGTGCGTCCACCTATTGTCTGGGTGGGTATCCCTGCGCCCAGGGACCGGTCCTGGTGCCAGCCGGTAGTATCTTCGTGATGGGTGACAATCGCGGCAATAGTTCCGACTCGCGAGAGTGGGATGCCTTACCGCTGGATCGGGTTGTCGGTCAGGCATGGCTCATCTACTTTCCGTTTAGTGATTGGGGATTGGTACCGCACCATCGCTACGAGACCAGTACTGCGGTAGCACCTTAGTCAACCGCTCAATCGTATGCATATCGCTATCAACGCTCATCTGCTTGCGCATACCCACTCGTTTCGGCGGGCCGGTGTTTCTCACTATATCGAACAAGTCTTACTCCACCTGGCCCAAATTGATCGCGAGAATCGCTACACCGTCTACACCACACGCGGCCTCGATCAGGCGGCCCTCGGCTTACCGGCCAACTTCGTGGTCAAACCATCACGCTTACCAACCATTAACCCGCGCGTCCGGATTCCGTGGGAACAGATTATTGCGCCACTCATGTTGCGCGGCAAAGCAGACCTCTATCACGGCTGCCTTAACGTGGCACCGTTGCTCAGTCCGGTGCCAACGGTAATCACCATCCACGATCTGGCCTTCATCCGCTTTCCGCAAACGTTTCGGGCCTACAATCGCATCTACCTCGATTTCGCCACCCGGCTCAGCGCCCGGCGGGCCAGTCGGATTCTCGTTGTTTCCGAGCACACAAAACGCGAAGTGGTGGGATTGCTCGGGGTTGATCCAGAACGGGTCGTTGTGACACCAAATGCCGTGCGTCATCACTTCCGTCCGCCTGATCCGGTTCAACTCGAGCAGTTCCGTGTTCGCCATAGTCTGCCGGAGCGCTTCATTTTATACGTCGGAACACTTGAACCGCGCAAGAATCTGACGACGCTCCTCGAAGCGTTTGCCATCCTGAGCCGACAGGTGCCGACCGTTCCTCTCCTTATTGGCGGTGGAAAGGGCTGGATGTATGAACCGATCTTTGCCCGTCTCGAACAATTGCAGTTACGTGACCGGGTAAAGTTCGTTGGTTATATTCCCGAAGAGGAATTACCCCTGTGGTATGCAGCGGCTACCGTCTTTGTTTTTCCGTCGATATATGAAGGCTTCGGGATGCCACCACTCGAAGCAATGGCCTGCGGGACACCTGTCATCACCTCGAACACATCCAGCCTGCCGGAGGTAGTCGGCGATGCCGGGATAATGGTTTCACCCACCGATACCACTGCGCTTGCTGAAGCAATGCAGCGTATTCTGACCAGTGCTGATGTACGAGCAGATCTGCGTACCCGTGGCCTGAAGCGCGCTCAACAGTTTTCCTGGACGCAGACAGCAATCAAGACCCTGGAAGCGTACCGGGCAGCGTTGACACACCCCTCTGGTGGGGTATAATGAATGAGCATAGCCATGGATAGCGCTGGTGCAATAACGAGGAAGGAGTGCCGTATGATCGGTGGTCTTGGCTGGGGTGAGCTGTTAATCATCTTGATTATTGTGATTGCGATCTTTGGTGCCGGGAAGCTGGCGGGTCTGGGTGGAGCACTCGGCAGCAGTATTCGCGAATTCCGCAAAGCGGTAAAGGGTGATGATGAGCCACGCAGCGATGCGAAGACCGAGGGCGAGACCAAAGTCTAGTCTCACACGTTAGGTCTTCACCGGTGAAATGTGCTGCTGCTCGTTCAGATAGCTTGCTCTTCGTTAGAAGAGAGTATCTCACGCACCTGAAAACGTCTGGCCTGAAGCAAGGAGGGTAAAAACCTCGTTTCAGGCACGGAAGTCTTTTGCCCCATTCACCAGTTCCAAAGTTGTGATACCTGCGACGTCAACCCTAACCAACATGAGCAGGTACACACTCTCTCTGCCCTGTGGAGACGTATCCTATTGTCCTGGTAGAGTCATGTCCGCTCTGCATACCTCACTCGGACGTATAATGAAAGCTGACCGTTAAAAATAAACGCAATTTGGGGGCGTCATCAGACACCCCATGTTGATACGCTTATGAAAACTGAAACCGATTTCTTTGATCAGGCAACAATTGTAGTACGTGCCGGTAACGGTGGTAACGGTGCGGCCACATTCCGGCGTGAAAAATATGTTCCGCGTGGCGGCCCCAATGGCGGTGATGGTGGTCGTGGAGGTCACGTCTATCTGATCGCCGATCCTGAATACAACACGCTGCTCCATTTTCGCTATCAGCGCAAGTTCGTTGCCGAAAATGGTGGGCACGGTGGCAAAAATGCGATGCATGGGCGCAACGGCACTGATGTCTACGTACCGGTACCACCGGGCACAGTAGTGCGGGCAACTATCGACGGCGTTACGTACAGTGTCGATCTGGCCCGCCCTGGTCAACGCCTGCTCGCCGCTCGCGGGGGACGTGGTGGGTTGGGCAACATCCACTTCGCAACCTCGACTCGCCAGGCACCGCGGCTTGCTGAATTGGGAGAACCGGGCCAGGAGTTGACCCTTGAACTTGAGCTAAAGATGTTGGCCGATGTAGGGCTGGTCGGTTTTCCGAACGCCGGGAAGTCTACGCTGCTGTCGGTCATTAGCGCCGCCCGCCCGAAGATTGCCGCCTATCCCTTTACCACACTCACTCCGAACCTGGGTATTGTCGAAGTTGGCCTGCAACGCTTTGTGGTAGCCGACATTCCCGGTTTGATCGAGGGCGCTCACGCCGGCGTGGGTCTCGGTCACGATTTTCTGCGCCATGTCGAACGTACCCGGCTGTTGATCCATATTATCGATGCCGCTGGTGTCGATGGTCGTTATCCCTGGGATGATTACGAGCAGATCAACACCGAGCTGCGCCTCTATCAGCCTGAACTTGCCCAACGCAAGCAGGTCGTGGCTCTCAATAAAGCCGATCTACCCGCTGCCCAGGAAAATCTGCCGATCTTACGTGAACGATTGCCGGTGGCTCCTGAAGACCTCTTCGTGATCTCTGCGGCCACCGGTGAGGGTATCGAACCCCTCCTGCGCCGGGTTGCCGACCTTTTGCGGGCCGATCCTCCACCACAGCGCGATCCGGTCGATCCCGACGAACCACCCCTACAGTGGCCTCTGCCAGAGGTTGATGAGAATGCCTTTACCATCGAACGTGAAGGTGAGGCTTTCCGGGTACGTGGGATCAAGATTGAACGCTTGATCGCGATGAGCAATCTCGATCAAGATGAAGCGCTCGACCGGATTCAGCGCGTCCTTGAGGCGAGTGGGATTAACGAAGCCCTGATTGCGGCCGGCGTGCAGGACGGTGATCTGGTACGGATTGGACGGGCTGAATTAGTCTGGGATGATAGCGGACAGCATGCCTTATGACAACAACGAACCAACCTACAAACCCACCACCGGCGCCATCGGCGCCGCCGACCGATCAGATCGTTCAGACCCATCATTCAGTGACGATTAACGGGGTGGAAATCGGCTACACCGCGACTACCGGCATCATCATTATGAAGGAGGAGGCCGAGAAAGACGGTGTCAGTACCGGTGAACAGGCACGAGCCGGTATCTTCTTTGTCGCCTACACCCGTGATGATGTCACCGACCTGAGTCGGCGGCCAATTACGTTTGCCTTTAATGGTGGCCCAGGTTCATCATCGGTGTGGCTACACCTCGGCTTGCTCGGCCCCCACCGCGTCTTGATGCAAGAGGAAGGCTGGCCTTTACCACCACCCGGTCGACTGACGCCCAATCAATACTCTTTGCTCGATGTCAGTGATCTCGTCTTCATCGATCCGGTCAGCACCGGCTATAGCCGACCGGTCGCAGGTGAGTCGGCGAAGCAGTTCCACGATTTTCGCAAAGATATCGAGTCGGTCGGCGATTTCATCCGCCTCTACGTGAGCCGCTATGGACGCTGGCTGTCGCCGAAATATCTGGCCGGTGAGAGTTACGGTACCACACGGGCAGCCGGTCTGGCCGGCTATCTACAAGAGCGGCATGGCCTCTACCTGAATGGGCTTATGCTGATTTCAGCCGTGCTGCATTTTCAGACCCTCTCGTTCGATCACGGCAACGACTTGCCGTACATGCTCTTCCTGCCGGCCTACACCGCAACTGCCTTCTACCATCGCCGCCTCGAACCAGAGCTACAACGCGATCTGATCACAACCTTACGTGCGGCAGAGGCGTTTGCCCTTGGCGATTATGCACTGGCCCTGTTGCAAGGTGACCAGCTTGATCCATCCGCTACCGAGCGCATCATCACCCAACTGGCACGCTATACCGGCCTGAGCCGAGAGTATATTGAACGTTCACGATTACGCATTCGCGATGATCGGTTTGTTAAGGAATTATTGCGCGATCAGCAACGCACAGTTGGTCGGCTTGATAGCCGGTTTACCGGTAGCGACCGTGACGCGGTAGGCGAAACGGTCGAGTTAGATCCAAGTCTGGCGGCCATTCTTGGCCCGTACACGGCAGCTCTCAACGACTACGTGCGTCAGCAGTTGGGCTTTAGCAGTGACCTGCCCTATGAAATCCTCACCGAGCGCGTCTGGCCCTGGAGCTTCAACGACCATCAGAACCGCTATGTGGATGTCGCCGAGACCTTGCGCCGGGCAATGCATCGGAATCCAGCTCTGCGGGTACATGTGGCAAGTGGATACTACGATCTGGCAACCCCCTACTTTGCCACCCGCTATACGCTGAGTCATCTGGCCCTCGATCCGGCACTGCGCAGCCAGATTAGCGAGAGTTTCTATCCTGCTGGCCATATGATGTACATTCACGAACCGTCACTCGCCGCGTTAAAAGCCGTCCTCTCTGACTTTGTAAGCATTGGAGAAAGGTGAGTCATGCAAGGCGAACCATGTCACATCTCAGCGCAACGTAAGGCAATCCAGCTCGCGCATGGGCGGGTCAGCTACCTGGAATGGCCTGCGGACGGACCGGTCGTTCTGTTGTGTCATGGCATTACCAGCAGTGCGGTCACCCTCTGGCGATTAGGTGCCGACCTGGCTGCCGACGGCTGGCGGGTGATTGCGGTTGACTTACCCGGTCATGGCCAGAGTGATCTCAGCCCTGCTCACGATATGGACACCATAGCCGGGATTGTCGGCGACCTGATCCAGGCCCTCGCAATCACCGATCTGGCGATGGTAGGCCACTCGTGGGGTGGGGCAACAACACTGGCTCTCATCAGTGGACAGCATCCGGCTCGCGCCGCAGTCAGGCGAGCTGTCTTGCTCGATCCACTCGTTCGCCAGGAAGCAGCCGTTGCGCCCTCGCTGTTGCCCCAGTTTACTATTGGTGTTGGTCAACCACCCACCGAGACTCTCCCACGCCTACGCGAGTTGAATCCCGACTGGCATCCCTGTGATTACTACTGGAAGACCCAGGCGTTGGCTGAATGCAGGTACGAGCAGGTAGCCGGACTCTTCCTCATGCCAGAGGATTGGACACTGGTACCGCGCATTGCCCGGGTGCAGATACCGGTATTAATCCTTTTGGCCGAGCCTGCCTACACAATCATTCCACCGGCGATCCAGGACGAGTTACGGGCTACGGCACCAGCCGATCTTGTCCAGATGGTAACCATTCCGGGCACCAACCACAACATGCTGCGTGGGCCAGGGTACGAGCCAACCTTCCAGGCTTTACGTCAGTTTTTGGGATAACAAATGGCGGCGCCTGAACGCCGCCGCATCAATCCGAACGATCATCGGGCGCGGTCGGGGCGCTACATCGCCTCACGCCGAGATGGCACCTGGAGGCTAACCGGTCGTTCGGCGGTATGAGCACGACTCCGAACCAGCTCACTGTAACGGCGGGTCGACCGTGGATCACGATGACCGAGGATACGTCGCACAACCTGTTCCGGGTAGAATGCAATCAGTTCTGCGGCAGCAGTATGCCGCAGGTGGTGCAAAGTATAGCGGGGCTGCTCGCGGCCATCGACAATGTCGATCAGGCGGGCAGCTTTGCACACGGCCACCCAACGGCGGTGCAGGGTATCATACGATACTCGCGTTCCGCGTGAGGAGCGGAACAACGGTGTCTCCGGAGCAGCATCCTCCATATCACGTACCCATACCCGCAATCCGCGGAGCGAGCGCGGCATCGCGTCAGGGGTCAAGACAATCATCCGTTTACTGCCACTCTTACTGTCCTGAACCAGGAGCATCTCGCGTCCGGGTTCAAGAATCACATCACCGACGTTCAGATTCAAAACCTCGTCTGTGCGGATACCAATTTCACGCAGCATCGTAAAGATCAGACGGTAGGGCTGTGGTGCTGCCGCAATCGCCTGATCGAGTGCGCGTAGCTCAGCCTCGTTGGTAATCGGTTGCGGCCGGTGTTCGGTGGGCAAACGCCCATCAATCTGTTCAACCGGATTGTGCGTCACGTAGCCACGCTCTAATGCCCAGCGAAAAAACCGACCCAGACTGGCAATTCGTCGGTTCGTTGTACCCGGTTGCTCCTGACGCCGCGCCAGGAACTGCTGAATATCAGCCGTCGTGATAGCACTCAGCTCCTGGCTTAGAGCAAGCCCGGCTGTCCGCAGATCACAGCGGTACGAAGTGATGGTATTGTCGCTCAAACCATCATCGCACTTCAAATCGTGCAAAAATTGTTCGAGTTCGCTGATAATGGTGCGCGCATGCTGTGAACCGGCTCCGTTCGCATCAGACATACGACTCTCCTCTCTCCTGCTGTGATGAAGATACTTCTCTTCAGGGTATGCACAGCAAGTAGCTCACAGCGCACCGGTCAGCGCCGTAAGCAATGACACTCCTGTCAGATTGACTCTGCGCTGCAATTCTCTATCACGACCCTATCTCACAATAACAGATAGGTGCTCCTCCCGAAGATGGGAACAGCGAACGCATTATCACGGTGTGATAACTGCCGAATGCCGAAGATGCGATCTTCAGCAGCATAACACCGTGAACAGCTTCATTGTGTTCGGTATTGATTGCATTATAGCAAATGCTTTGACCTCATGCTAGTTCTAAAAATGAATATTTTTTGTTTCAATGCAAGACAATGATCGTCATGAAAACCAACAGAAAACCGGATCACACGGCAGCACAAAATTGTTGGGAAGATACGGCCCGCACAGGCGTTAACGTTACCTGATTGATTAAACGGGACGAGTTACCACGCATTGGCGGCGGGTTGACGGGTTAAGGGGTCGGCGGGTAAAACCCTGCCTCAAACCGTGGAAGCCCCTCCGGGGCTGACCGGGGGGCAGGAAGTGAGTGTCGGGCGTGCTACTGTACTGCATAGCCCGACCGGGGCTTGCACGCCGCCAGGCAGGCCTTCAGCCCGCCTGATGGCGGGGAGTGAGGGTCGAGCGTGCTCTTGGATAGCCCTGCCTATGCATTACCCACATGTCGCGCTGCGTTAGGTCGGGCTGCACGTGCTCCCCGTGGCGCAGGCTGGAAGCCTGCGTGCAGGCATTATCGCCACCGCCGGCAGGGGCTGGCCATGGCCGCTGGTGCGCAGGCACGAACCTGGTGCAACAATACGTCTACGCGCAGGTGTCGCATGCATGCCTGACCGACGCGATGAGCGGCACGAGCACATCCAGCACCTCCGTGACCAGGATGGGAATGGTATGCCACGCGCCGGATCGTGAGCACGGCTGGCGCGGCAGCATGGCTGCCGCACTCCACACTGCGCGACACGCACATGATGCGCGTGTAAGGCAACCCATTCAGCACGTGATACCACGGCTGGAGCGGCGCACTGCCACCGGCTCAGTCGTCCACAACAGCACCCATAGCGATTATACCCGCTGATACGCACGTGGTTAACACCAGTTGTGGGTAATGCATAGGATAGCCCTGCAGGGGGTTGCACGCTGTCAGGCAGGCCTTCAGCCCGCTGACGGCGGGGAGTGAGGGTCGAGCGTGCTCTTGGATAGCCCTGCAGGGACTTGCACGGCGTCAGGCAGGCCTTCAGCCCGCCTGACGGCGGGAAGTGGAACCGGACGTGCTACTGCATAGCCCCACCGGGGCTTGCACGGCGTCAGGTAGGGCTTCAGCCCGCCTGACGGCAGGGAGTGGGAGCCGGGTGTGCTCGCGGATAGCCCCGCAAGTGCGAAACAAAACAACCGACTTACCCGGTCACCGCATCATCCGTCCACCAGCTCTGAACTGTTGTCCCCCATTCATCGCCAGCGCAATGCCATCCTGCAGCGTAGCCCTTGTCTCGAAGATACTCAGATCGGCACCAAGGCTAACCAGTGTCTGCGCTACTTCAGGACTGATTCCTGTCAATACTACCTGCGTCCCAAGTAAGCGCACAGCTCGCGCCGCCCGAATCAAGGCATCGGCAACAAAGGTATCAACCGTCGCAACCCCTGTGATGTCAACAATCACGATCTCAGCCCCGCGTGCCGACACCCCTTCCAGCAACGTTTCAATGATCAGATTAGCCCGGCGCTGATCAATAGTACCGATCAGGGGTAAAGCCACGGCTCGATCACTGATTGGCACCAGCGGAGTACTTAATTCACGTAAAGCCCGCTCCTGCGCGTCAATAATCTCTGCCTGCATCTGCAAACGCTCGAACTCGATGGCCTTGATCTCACTGATATTCTGCATCATACCGACCATCCGTACCGCTTTCCCCTCTGGGCCGGCGAGAAAATAGCCGCGATCCAGAATCCAGACATACGAACCATCTTTGTGAAGAAAGCGATACTCGATGTCATATTCGCTCAAGCGAGCTTCAGCTTCCCCCAGTAATGCAACCGCCCGCTCGCGATCTTCTGGATGGATCAATTCTTCCCACTGCGCGATACCACCACTCAACCAATGTCCGTCCGCAGACATGCTCGGTCTCGCCACTCCAGCTAATCTCGCCACTAACCACATCGTAATCGTAGATCATCAGTCGTAGTGCCCGGACCAGCATTGCATAACGGTGACGCAGATCGTTGAGTTCCTGAAGCAGGTATTGGGGATCAAGTGCCATGACTGACCTCTTTCCACATCGAGCTGACAGCATGGTCACTAAGCGACGGGGCTACGGGTGATTGTAGGAGAAAGACGACTCTGTTGTCAAATCTTTTACGCCCTCCCATACACCGGAATTGCTGCACCGCTGATGATCCGCGCTGCCGGGCTGACGAGAAAGTGGATGACGGCGGCGATCTCTTCTGGTTTCACCCAGGATGCATGATTTGCTTTCGGCATTGCCGAGCGATTGGTTGGCGTATCAATCACACTTGGTAATACGGCGTTGACGGTAATATCATGTGGGCGTAATTCAGCGGCCAATGCCTCGGTCAGTTGTAGCACCGCCCGCTTGGCAGCCGCATAGGCCGCCAGATTGGCACCGGCCTGAGTCGCAGTCCGGCTACTGACATTCACAATTGTCCCGCCGCCGCGGGCAATCAGGTGGGGAATGGCAGCCGCACACGAAATTACTGCCGTCTTCAGGTTTATATCAAGCTGCGCCTGCCAGAGTGCCCATGGTGTCTGATGCACCGGCTCGCCACCGGCAAAGCCGCCGGCAGCGTTGATCAAGATGTCGATCCCACCATGTGTAGTTGCAATCGTGCGATAGGCGGCCTGGGTTGCCGATTCATCGGTGAGATCGAGCGGTAAGCCGATTACTGCCGGTATACGCTCGGCAAGTGACCGAAATGCATCCTCTTTCACAAAGGGGGCGACAACCGTAGCGCCAGCATTCGCCAAACGTTCGACAACCGCTACTCCTAATCCCCCTGTGCCGCCGGTGATAATCGCAACCTTTCCTGCCAAATCCATGGCTCTTCCTCTCGTAGATATATAAACAACTCTGGCGCACACCTACGCCAGAGTCGCCTCTATGCTCAGACAAACGGAGAGCACTCCTTGCAGGCAACCCCATCGTTACCCGTTTTGGTGTTGACTACTGCATCAGCAGGTCGAAATGCGGTCGTCCGTCATCACCACCGAGTCGGCGCAAACCACGCTGAATGGCCCGCGCTGCACCTTCGCCGATCCAGAATGTCAGCACTGAACCGACGATCAGGCCTAACGCGCTACCCAACGCTGCCCCACTGGCGAACAGAACGAACCGTTTGCGTCGCGACGCTGCTTTGCGCCGCGCAGTCTCCTTGCCCATATGCTTCCTCACTGCACAACGACTACCGGCATCGCTTTGCTCCAAAGACGCTCCAACCGGTAGTACTCACGCTGGCTCTGGCTGAAGATGTGCACCACAATATCGCGATAGTCGAGCACAACCCAGCCGGTGTCGGCGCTCCCTTCAAAGCGCGGGCTTAACCCGTGCTCGGTTGAAATCTTCTCGTCGATGTGGTCGATGATCGCTCGCATCTGCCGATCATTGTCGGCGGTACAGATGATAAAGTAGTCGGCTATGGTTGTCTGCGAGCGGATGTCCAGCAGGACAATGTCGTGCGCCTGCTTGTCTTCTACCAGCTCGACGATGCGGCGGGCAATCATTCCGGTCTCGATGGTTCTCTCCTCCTGTAGTGTATTATCGTATCATCCTGAATCCTATCACAATTGACGCACCTTGTAAAACTATTATAGCAGGATCGCTGCGGCTAATTTACGATGGACGGGGTAGGGGATGGTGTTGCCGTATTCACAGTTCTGCCGGTACCTGATGGGGGTCTGCGGTAGACCTGGCTGTTTAGAGAGGAGGATGGATGATGAATGAACCGCTAACATTACGTATTGGGCAGGCGTGTCTTGAGGTGGTCGAGGGCGATATCGTGAGCCAACAGGTTGATGCGATTGTCAATGCCGCTAATGAACAGTTGCTGCAGGGTGGTGGTGTCTGCGGTGCAATCTTTCGCGCTGCCGGAGCTGCTGAACTACAACGGGCATGTGATGCTGTTGCTCCCTGTCCAACCGGCGAAGCTCGTATTACGCCCGGCTTTGCTCTGCCGGCACGCTATATCATTCACGCGGTTGGGCCTATCTTCGACCACTATGCACCATCAGAAGCCGACCGGCTGCTCATAAGCGCGTATCGCGCAAGCCTGGCGCTGGCCCGTCAGTATGGTCTACAAAGTATCGCTTTTCCCAGTATTGCCACCGGTATCTACGGTTTTCCGGTTACTCGTGCCGCACCGCTAGTCCTGCAAACGCTCATCGATGATCTGCATACCCATCAGGCCCCTGGTCTGGTGCGGATGGTGCTGTGGCGCGATACGTTCCCGGTGTATCGTGATGTGTTCACCCACATGCAATCTGAACGGAAACTGAACGGTGGGTAACCGGTGAGGCGCTGGTAATGCGCCAGCCGTGCCTGCAATAGGGTTGTGCCTGTACGAGCGTGTTGATACCAGGCATGAGCCTGTTCACCCATGGCGATGAATCGCTGCCCGCATATGGTCTCGTGACGGTGAGCAGACGTGGTTGCAACTATTTGGTAAAACTTTCGTCAAATTCGCAGAATACGTGGGCACAACTCTTTGGCCCTGGCTGGAAGGAGCCGATATATGCAGACACGACTTACCCGGAGTAGAACAGATCGCATGATCGGCGGTGTGTGTGGCGGCCTGGCTCGCTACTTCGCCGTTGATCCGGTCATTGTGCGCTTGATCTTTGTGCTGATCTTTTTCATCAATGGCATTAGCCTGCCGATCTATCTGGTGCTCTGGCTGATTATGCCAAGAGAGAATCCTCCGACACCCTTCTCCTCGACAGGTAGTGAGGCAAATTTCGCCCCGCAGGAAGCTTTCGTTAGCCAGAGTCAGGTGAGTGGGCAGGCACGGGTCGGATATGCTCCCGATCCCTCATACCGCTTCGATCCACTTACCGGTCAGCCTATCGGTGGCCCGGCAACCAGTGAGACAGTACAACTGACAACGACACCATCGCGTCGCCGTAACTGGAGTTTACTCGGCATGATTCTGATCGGTGTGGGCGGTATCATTCTGCTTGAGCAATTGGGGGTGAATCTCTCGCTGCTATTCCCCGTGCTGTTGATTGGGGCCGGCCTGGTGCTGTTGCGACGTGGACGCTAAATGAAACCGGTCACATCAGCCAGAAACAGGGAATGAACACTATCGTAGAAGGCCAGGGTAGGGGCGCACGGTCATGCGCCCCTACCGTGAATTCCCCTGTGTTCACCACCTCAATCTGTACCACGCAACGTTTAGGGTTCGGCAAGAATGAGATGGCGTATGTGTCGCCTTCCCTTCACAGGTAGCACAAGGTCATTCGCCCGACTACCAACCCTCTTGGCCTGACCAGCCGCTGTTGTGGTATCAGCGAATGGATAGCGGTAGCGAAACATCCTTCGCCAACCCACTGTCACCGGCCTGTCAAAGCGCCCCCATCATTGCCGCAATCACCACCGCGATCAGGGCACCACCAATTGAGCTGATCAGGTTCACCAGGTCGTTATCCATCCAGCGCCAGCCGCGCAAAAAGCGATTGGGAGTGCCGTCACGGGCCACCCGGCGTTCAGTCTCGCGGCCATCGGGATAGACGTAGATCGCCTGTACGGTAGCTCCCATCAGACTGTCGAGCAGCGCACCACCTAGACCTCCAAGGAGACCAGCCGGGATCATCCACCACGGCGGCGTACCACCGATACTGCTCAGCAGGAACATAGTGATGCCAATCAACAACCCGCCTGCGGCAGCCGCTGAGGTACCCATCAGGGTAACACCGCCGGATGTTCCCGGTGGTACCGGCTGGCGCGTCGTAATCAGTCGTGGTTCATGCGGGCTGAGTACGCCCAATTCGGTCGCCCAGGTATCGGCAGTCACCGTTGCCATCAACCCGACAAATGCTGCCAGTAATACCGCCGGCTGGTCGTTCAAGGCATACGCGACCGCGCAGAGTGCACCTAACCCACCGTTGGCAATGGTCTGAAAGAAATCGCGCCTGCCGCCCTTGGCAAACTTTTCTGCTGCTCGCCGTTCTTTGATGGATTCTTTGTAGTGAGAGAGTAGACTGCTGCTGACGAAAAAGACGATCAGGGTAATTCCCCAGGCCCAACCACCAAAACCAAACGTCAATGTCCCTACCAGTACCGCACCCAGCCAGCCACTTTCGCTTAGTGAACGGCGGGCAAAGGCAACACCGCCGATCACAATACTGAGCACAAACCCCAACCCGATCTGCACAACGTCAATCATAGTCTCCCCCGACGCACTCGCCGGAGCGGCAAAAAGAATGCAGAGCACCGTGCAATTGGTGCTCTGCGATTATACCAGAGACAGGGACAGAGTTGATTAGGCTGCGGCGCGGGCAGTTAATGTCTGACGAGCCTGGCGAGCGACACCTCGCAATGCTGTCTCAAGATCGGCACCCAGCATATCGGCGACGGTCTTCTCCGGCACAAACGATGCCATCATGCCCAGAAGTGGTGCCAGATCAATTCCCATAATAACCTGCAGATCGGTACCATTGACCGCCTGGCTCAGCACCCAGCGCGTCTCAACCGGTAGCGGCGTGCGCACGGTGAAGACGATTTCGCGGTTGTCTTGCCAGGTCAGATCACCTTCACAGCGGATCGTGCCGAACAAACCACCCATTGACATATAGGTGACCAGACGGGCGCGACGTGCGACATCATCACGATTGAGCAGCTCTGTCTTCTGCACGCGAGGCAAAATCTGGCTGATCAATGCCGGGTCAGAAAGGGTGGCGAACACCTGCTCTGGCGTTACTCCCTCTATGTGGCAGCGCCGTCCTACTTTAATCATCATGGTCTCCTGTCTCTGTACTGTCAATGTTTTGCACAGTCATCATAGCACCCTTGCACAGACATGTCAATAGCTTTATTAATGAAAATACAATGAGGAGCGTCGTTTGGCCTGCGGCAGCCATGCTCCGCGCCTGCCGTGCTCGCGATCAGGTGCGGGGCGCAGCGGTTTCGTCGCCGGTCACGGCAACGCACTGCCGTCTGCTGTGACGATACGTGCTGCGTAGACGGGGTGTGAGCGGGGGAGCGGATCGTGATGTGTCGTTTGGCCTGCGGCAGCCACGCTCCGCGCCTGCCGTGCTCGCGATCAGGTGCGGGGCGCAGCGGTTTCGTCGCCGGTCACGGCAACGCACTGCCGTCTGCTGTGACGATACGTGCTGCGTAGACGGGGTGTGAGCGGGGGAGCGGATCGTGGCACAGACGTTCCGCCTGCTGTTTGGAGCATGCCTTAGCTATTGAACAGCAACCATTTCGCAAAAGTCTCAACCCACAAACCATCCTGGCGCAGGCTGCCAACAGTGTGAACGCGCCGCACGTGTGCCCCCGCCGGTGCGCGTCAATTGCCACGACACAGGCGTTCCAGCCCGACCCACGCTCCTACAGCGGTTGCCCTACCAGTACTTGTTAGATTTCACAGCATACTTGCGGAATGACCAGCAGCCAGGTGCTACTCTTCGCTCACAACTACCGGCTCAGGTTGATCGCGATTGGCCCAATACATCAAGACCAGCGCACTAAAGGCCAGTACAGCGAACCCCATCGCCAGTGGCGTCACTGTGCCGTTGTACGCCTGCCCAATAACCGCACCGAGCGGAATCGCGACGAAGGTGGAAAGCGAGCCAACTACTGCCGAACCTACACCGGCAATATGACCGAGTGGTTCCATCGCCAGTGCATTCATATTGCCGAAGAGAATGCCCAGACAGAAGAAACACGGGATCAGGTACGCCATCAACTTCCACAACGGCGGTTGCCCGGCGGTGATCAGAGCGATCCCGACAAAGAGCAGGGCTATGCTGCACAACGCAAACAGCGCAATTTTTACCAGCGGACGCATGCCGTAGCGCATGACGAGGCGGCCATTCACGAATGAAGCGAGGCCAATCGCCAGGGCATTGATCGCAAAAAATAGTGGAAACAGTGCACCTAAACCGTATTGCTGCTGAAAAATCTGCTGTGACGAATTCAGATACGCTTGCAGGATGGCCGACACTGCTCCGGCCATGAGGGTGTAACCGAGCGTGGTGGCGTTCGCCAGTACTTCGCGGAGCGCACCAATCATTCGGCGTGCCGACAACGGCACCCTGCGCTCGGATGGAAGTGTCTCCGGCTGACGGAGCGCAAACCAGATCAGTGATACTACCCCCAGCACCAGCAGGATGACGAAGATGATGCGCCAGGCAGCCACAAACAGGATAGCCTGGCCGATAGCCGGCGCAATGATAGGTACCACGATGAAGACAACCATAATAAATGACATCACCCGCGCCATCGCTCTCCCGGCAAAGCGATCCCGAATGAGCGCCATTGAGACCCCACGTGGCCCGGCCACGCCCAACCCCTGAAGCAGACGCCCGATCAGCATCATGGGAAAATTGATGGCGAAGATAGCCAGCAGTGAGCCAACACCAAACATGGCGTATCCCAGGTAAATCGCCGGTTTACGCCCGATGCTGTCCGAAAGCGGGCCGTAGAGAAGCTGACCAATCGCCAGGCCGAGAAAGACCATCGTGACGACAAGCTGGTTGGCATTCTCGTGGGGGGAGCCGAGATCGGCGCCAATATCGGCCAGGGCGGGTAACATCAGATCAATCGACATAGCGACCAGCGAGGTCATTAGAGCCATCATGGCGATAAATTCGCCGGTTTGCGGGCCGTGTGTGAGTTTTGACGATGACATGACGTTTCCAGTTCCTTTACGCTATCTGATAGGTTTTCGTCGTATTATGCCCTCTTTGCGCAATCTTGACAAGACAATCTTCGCTTTGTCAAAGAGTTTTGCGCCGGGTGCAGGATGGTGTTTCTGGGATTATCGGCGGCGAGGGCACTGTCTTTTTCCACCCTGGCAGCAGGTTGCGGTATTATACGTAAAGCAGGGTTTCCCCCTCAGCCGGAGGAGCTATGTCAGCAATAATCATTGTCCGCGCTCAACCGTCCGACGCAGCGCTGCTCAAGCAAATTGCTGTGGCTGCCAAGCGATATTGGGGCTATCCCGACCATCTCATCAGCCAGTGGGCCGCCTCGCCGATCATCACCCCAGCGGCGATTGATCACGATCTGGTCTTTGCTGCTCATCAGCAGGGGCAGCCGATTGGCTGGTACCGGTTGATTGTCGATAGCTCACCGGCCATACTCGAAGACCTTTGGGTGATACCGTCCTGGATTGGTCAGGGCGTGGGGCGAATGCTCTTTACCCATGCCGTTGCCCAATGCCGTGCGCAGAGAATTGCGCAGATCGAGTTGGACGCTGATCCACATGCCGTCGGCTTCTATCGCAACATGGGATGTACCGTGATCGGGGAGACTATCTCAGAATGGAACCGACCGGTACCACGGCTCCGCTATACACTTGCAGCAGTGGATTGAAGCCGGGGTTTATGTCTCGTGAAACGTGCGCAAACCTTTGTGTGCAGTGTGTGTTTTGTGGGGGATGATTGATATATCTGCCACCACGTCATCCTCCAGCCTGTGCCAGCACGTGCTCCAATAGTGGCCGGGTGTGGGTCAGAGAGGCTGAACTGGCGATCAAGCGGTGCAGATCAGTAAAGGTGTCGATGTCATACCAAAGGGGAAGGAGCGAGGTCTGAAGCCGCAGTTGTTCGGCAATCGCCAGCGTATCACGCAGTACGGTTGGCGTACTCATGGTGACGCCGGTGAAGAGGGTTGGTGCCGGTCGGCGCAACCCAACCAGATAGTAACCACCATCACTGGCCGGCCCCAGCACAAGATCGGCCCCTTGCGCTAATTCAGCAATAGCCTGTTCGATGAAGGCCACCGGCAAATCAGGGCTATCGCTCCCGATCACAACCACTGCCGGCGCGCCTTCGTTCAGGAGCGCATCGGTGATGTTGGCCAGCCGTTCACCCAAATCAGCGCCAACCTGTGGCCGGTGGGCAAGGTCAGGGGCAAGGCGGGCAAAGTAATCGGCAGCGGTTTCCGGCGCATACGCGATGATCGGCTGCACCCCACGTACACTCCGCAACAACGCCGTCAAATCATAAAGAAACGCTTCGTACAGAGTAGTTGCCTGCTCTGGGGTCAAAGGCGGGCACAAACGGGTCTTAACCCGTCCCGGTTCAGGGCGACGGGCCATCATCACGAGCGCTGGATGCACGCTCACGGCGTGCCGATAGCGCCTGTTCAGGTGGAGCCGGCGGCTGCGGTGCATGCGTAACAGTGTGCTGCGGTGCGAATCTCGCGTCCGGCCAGATCGGCGATGGTCACATCGCGAATGGTCTGCGGCAACGCGAGATCGAGCATCTGATTGAAATCACAGTCGTAGAGTCGCCCATCCCAACCGACCGAGAGCGTGGTGCGACACATCAAGCCATTCACTGTCGCCGGGTTGAACGCCTGAACGAGTAGGTGCATGTATGCTTCCAGCTCGCCATTGGCCTGCAAGTGAGCCAGATAGCGGCTGATCGGCATGTTGGTGAGCGTATACAGGCGATTGAAGACTATGCCATAACGGGTAGCCAGCTCTTGCCGCCAGCGTTGTTCGAGAGTTTCCTGCGCCTCCGGCAGATAAGGGCCGGTTGGATTTGCGATCAGATTCAGCAGCAAACCGCTGCCCTCAATACCGTAGCCCAACGCATTGAGTTCGCGCAACGTTACCAGCGATTGCGCAAAGACTCCCTCACCACGTTGACCATCGGTCGACTCCGGATCGGTAGTCGGCAACGATGCAATGATCTCGACCTGATGTTCGGTAAAAAATCGGGGCAGATAACGATAATTTGGCAGTTGGGCAATCGTCAGATTACAGCGGTCGATCACATGACAGCCCAGCGCACGTGCCTGACGAACAATCTCGGTAAATGCGGGATGCAGCTCCGGCGCACCACCGGTAATGTCGAGCGTCGGAATCCGCCAACGTGCCAGCACATCCAGACAGGCGGCGACAATTTCCGGCGGCATCACCTCCTTGCGGTCGGGGCCGGCATCAACGTGACAATGATGACAGGTCTGATTACAGCGTCGTCCCACATTGATCTGCAAGACATCAATGCGCGACTCGGCCCGTAGCGGGGCCAGACCATAGGCCAGGAGTGTCTCATTGAAGGCAGGCACCGGCACCTGTGCCAGCACCTGTTGCTGGATCAGCGGATTGGCCAATGGATGTGCCTGCCGCTGCAACGTTTGAATCAACCGTTTTGATGGCATTTTTACTACTCCTTGTATTAGAGAGTATACCATGCAATACAAGGAGCATCAGGCGTGATCCTACTGAACCACACAGCAATCACGTCGCCGGATGATACCTGTTTTGGCAATGCCTGTGGCATGTGATTAAGAGCGCGGAAGAGACGATCTCGACCATCTGAAATCCTCTTTACACCTGCTGTACCAGACGGGTTTGGAAAATCCTAACGATGCTATTGTGCTCCCAGACTGTCACCCAGGCGCATGACGCTTGCCAATCACCACAGACTGCCCGTCCTGCACCTGGCCCGTTGGCAGAGAGCTGCTCCTGTTATGCCATCACGCGCTGGATGGGGTGCTTACCCACTCGGCACGCGCTTGTCGCGACGTTTGGCGTGCGGCCCATGCTGCCGCAACAGCCGTGCTCACGATCCGGCGCGTGGCACACCGTTGACTCTACTGGTCACGGGTATGCCGGGTGTGCTCCTATAGAGTCGGTCAGGAATGAACGGGATACCTTCTCGTAGACGTTTTTTGAAATAGGTTCTACACTCCAGAATAGGACAACCTTCTCGCTGTGCGATACGTAGAAGTTTTCTCCATGCTTACGCACAAATCGTACCTGCGGAAACACATTCACACACCGATCACTGCACGAGCACACCTACCCGCTACCACGAACGAAAATATTAGGCCATGGGCGGAAACGGGTGAAGAACAGCTCGCGTCGCACCTCACCATCTGCTTCGGTCACGATGCGGTAGATGGAAATATCACGACCACTGCGCGCAACATCGGTTTGCCGTATTGTTCCACGCGGCAGTGAAGGATCATCAATATAGACCGGCTCAGTCGGTGCACGTACCTCGTTAGCGATGATTGGGCCTTCGATCCGCACCTCGCGTTCAGGACGGGTGCCATACAATTGGACGACCAGCACCTGTGCCTGCTCATCAATACTCGTTTGCATCAGCAGCCAGCGCCCGGTATCGTTGATGAACTTGAGGTCTTGCACCCCGGTAAAGATTGCGGCATCGAGACCCTGACCATCGCCGTTCGGGCCGAGTCCGAAACGGTCGTACCAGCTTATGTAAAACGAGTGGGCATGGCGTTCGGTGATCGGCAGACCGGCCCAAAACGCGGCTCGAAAGACGGTTGTGCTCACCTGACACACCCCACCACCCCATTCGAGCTGAGTCCGGTTGCCGATAATGGCATACCCTTCAACAAAGCCATTTTCGGCGTTGACTTCCCCCAACTGGCGGTTAAACGAAAATTCTTCGCCGGGCGCAATCAATACGCCGTTCATACGGGCTGCACCGGCGCGAATGTTGGTGATGCGGTATGGAGCTGAGCCGGCAAAACTGCTCCGCCCTTCTGCCACCAGCTCGACAATGCCCAGATTGTCGAGGGTTGCTGCCGTAATTTGCGGTTCAACCCGCTCAACCGGTAGAGTCAGCGTGCGGGTTACCGGTGAAGGCTGCATCAGCACATCGGCAATAGCAGTCACCGCGTCAGCCTGACGCAACCGCCGCCCCGGCTGTCCCTCGGCGACGATCCGCACCCGACCGTCACTGAAGCGCAGGCGCGGTTCGGCGGTACCGGTATCAATCATCTGCGCCAGCCCTTCCACGGCACGGGCAAGACGATCTGGATCAACTTCTATTGTTAGTCGACCATCAACCGGTGTTACCCGCAGCAGTTCTGCCAGACGTTCAGGCGTCCAGACGATTGTCTGGTCTTCGACCTTCAACTCAAGCGCACTCCGCAGCAATTGGTCGGCAATCTGCTGGGCAACCACCAGATCGGTATCGTCAATCTGTGGCACGATCTGACGAGTGCGGATCGGCACCGTTTGTGGTTGAAGCGCACGGATAGCCAGCAGCACATCATTTGCCGTCGCGTCAACCAAAAGCTGCGTACCCGGTTGACTGGGCTGACCAACCACGCGGGCATCGGCCAGACTGAGGACAGCATCAGCCGGCAATCGCTCGATCTGTGGCGCCAGACCCAGCAGATAGCGTTGGGTTTGCGCGAGATCGACGGTCAGACGAGGCGTTATATCAATTCCTTCTTGCCAGAGCAACCACAACTCATAGGCCCGGGTCAGCGGATCACCGCTCCGCCCAAGCGCAAAGGCACTATTCACCAGCCGTTCCACATCAAAGGCGACCCCCAACTCAGCGAGTGTCGGTTGCCACTGCTGATCACGAAAGGTAAGTGTCACCGGCTGTTGTTCGAAGGAACGATAGCGCCGCCGCAACTCGATAATCAAATCGGTGCGCGTATAACCACCAATTGACTCGCCATTGAGCGAAACGCCAGGCAAAATCGTTTCAGGATACACTATATCCACGGCGTACAGCGCACCGGTGGGAATTGCGACAAGCAGGACTAAGCCTACCACCAGCCACAACCAGACCGGTACCCGCCGCCGATGGCGCACTGGCCGCCGCACACGGGGGCGGCGCGGCTCATCAGGTGGTAGTTCGTCGTCGGCAAGCGGTGGACGTTGTCCGGCTCGACGGCGATAGATCGGGCCATATTCCTGATAGTAGCGATTGTTCGGCATACGGATGCAGCAACCTTAATAACACCGGATTACTCGCATTGTACAAAACCTTGAGCGTGGCGACAAGTTTCGGATCAGGATATGAAAGTGAATCTGGCAGGTTGGCGTCGGGGTAGAACAGGTTGGGAACTACGAAACGACAGCGCGCCTGTTTCAAGATTGGAAGCTGGAAACACGGTATTCCTTTTGCTGATATGGGCAGGAGGCATCAGCATGGCAAAGATCAGGCAGAAAAAAGCACCACACCCGGCCATTTGGTCGGGTGTGGTTGAGTGTCGTATGATAACGACAATTACGGCTGAATGGTGCCGGCGAGATTGTTGAACAGGTCGCTAATGTTCTGGCCGAGCAGGGTCAGAGCACCGATAACGACGACTGCGATCAGAACGAGGATGAGTGCGTACTCGACCAGACCCTGGCCCTCTTCCTTGGCGAAGAAGCTGCGAAGCATTGTGAACCTCCTGAATACTAGTGCGGTTTTACTATTCCCGTGGAGTACCTCTCCACGCTTCGTAGTATATATGCTCGGGCAGGTTTTGCCAATAGCCTGAGGGTACTATTTTGTGTCGGTACTGAATAAGATAGGGGGAGACGAATGAAGGTACTGATGTACTATGCGTCGATGAAGATTTTGTTATTTTGATCGCGTACAAAGTATAGTACTACTATTTATCGTAATACATTATTTCATAAGTCGATGGTTTTGTCAAACATATCAGTTGCGCAATACGGTCAAATAACCCGAACATCGATACCTGTTCGGACGTCGTGCCCACTAACAGCAATGTGAGGAACCTCACGGCAACGGTACGGTCGCCGCCACTCGCGTGCCGCGACCAATAGAACTCTCAATACCAAATTCGCCCTGCAAGAGTACCTCGATCTGCTGGCGCATGTTCGCCAGCCCCATGTTCTTGCGGGTACCAGCGCTGGCAATCGCTTCTTTGACTGCGAAGCCATTCCCATTGTCTTCGATCAGTATCTGAAGGACGTTGTCGCTGTTTTCGAGCATTACGCGGGCCTGGGTCGCCCCAGAATGGCGTACAACATTATTGATAGCTTCCTGAATGAACCGGAAGATTGTTACTTCATAGTGACCTGGCAGACGCTGGTCGAGGTTTTGCACCATCAGGTTAATGTCGATCTTGTGTTTTTCGGCAACCTGAGCGACATAGCGGCGCAGGGTGGGTACCAGACCCAGATCGTCGAGGGTCATTGGTCGGAGATCGAAGATGAATTTGCGCGTCTCTTGCAGCGTGTTATTGACTGCTGTCTTGAGGGCAACCAGTTCAGCACGGGCCTGATCAAGGTCGCGGTCAAGCAAGCGCTGGCAGATTTCAGCCCGCAGCACCAGGTTGCTCATCGCCTGGGCCGGGCCATCGTGCATCTGGAGCGAGATGCGCAGCCGTTCACTCTCTTGCGATTGAATAATGTTGGCAATCATGGTCTGCGGATCGAAGGGGAGATCGGCGACCTTTGCACTCCGCGCTAACTCACTTGCAGCCTGTTCCAGCAATTCAACCACATCACTCAGCAGACTCTGCCGGTTGCGCAGGGCTTCGCGACGGGCTTGCAACTGATCGACTTGCGCTCGCATGGTCTGCAAGCGCATCTGCACTTCGATCAGCGTGCTGAAGAAGGTCTTGATGTCGGTTTTCTCGTAACGATCCAGGTTGACATCGAGATCACGTACCCGGTTGGCGATTGAGGTTTCGCGCATCGCCAACCGATCCACTTCAGCCATATTCTGGCGCAACAACGACTCTACCTCGTTGATTTCACGGCGGGTGCGATCAATCTCGTCGCGGTAGGCCTGAATGGCGTTTGTGATGCGCTGTTGTAGTTCTTCGCCTGACACTGCTGATTCTCCTCTGCTGCCCGTGCAACCGGTCTCTCTGCTGCTCAGATTATAGACGGTTCAGCCAGAGGATGCAACGTTTTGTGTGCAACCCGGCCGACCGGCCTGTTAATCACGGTTACGCTGAATTATCTCGTCGTGCGATCACGACAATGACACGTCCACCTCAATTGTCAAGTCCTAACGCACATAACCGGCGGGATTTGGTATCATACCATGCAGAGTGTTCGCTAATACGGAAGGGCAAGAGTATGGAACTTCGCCATCTGCGCTACTTTGAAGCCGTAGCCCGTCATTCACACGTGACTCGCGCCGCAGCCGAGCTGCATATCGCCCAACCAGCACTCAGTAAGCAGATCAGTCAGCTTGAACGGGAACTGGGTATTACCCTCTTTGATCGGGTAGGGCGTAGTTTACGCCTGACAGAAGCTGGTGAAGCTCTGTTACCGTATGCGCGGGCCATTCTTGCTCAGGTCGAAGAGGCACGGGCTGCGATGGCCGAGCGCATTGGCTTGAAAGCCGGTCGGGTTACCATAGGCGCACCTCCAACCGTGGGTGCCCATCTCTTGCCACCACTGCTCACCATCTTTCATCAGCGGTATCCCGGTATCACGTTGCGCCTGCACGAGGCAGGGATACAGTCACTGCTCGATCTGCTGGAAGCCGGTATCACTGATCTAGCCGTTGTTGCGCTGCCGGTGACCGATGAACAGTTGACGGTAACCCCGCTGTTGAACGAGCCGCTGGTTCTGATTGTCAGTACGACCCACCCACTGGCCCGGCGCAGTGAAGTGATGATGACGGAGTTGCGTCACGAACGCTGGATTCTATCCCCATCAAGCTATGAGTTGCGCGAAGCAACCTTAAAGGCCTGTCGCGAGGCTGGTTTTACGCCTCAGACCGTGCTGGAGGGCGGGGAAACGGAAACCCTGGTGCGGTTTGTGGCCGCCGGATTGGGAGTGTCGCTGGTACCTGCCCTGGCTGTCGCCGGTTGTACTGATGTCGTGCGCCTAACGGTGTCTGACCAACATCTGACCCGTTCACTCGGCCTGGTCTGGCGGAGTGATCGCACAGCTTCGCCGGCAGCCCGTGCCTTGCGCGAGTTTCTGGTGAACGAAGTGCGCCAGCGGCCAATTGAGACCTTTATCCGTCCCTAAGCTGTTCAAGCCGGGCAAAACTCGCCAATAGTCGGCGTTCGCGATCAGCAAAACGGACGGTCACCTCTTCATCACCTTCGATCAGGCGGCTGTCAACGACAATTCCTTCGCCGAAGGTGGCGTGTCGCACGCGCTGTCCAGGGAAGAAAACGGCTTTTTGTGGTGTGGGAAGCGGAGCCTGGTTTCTTGACGTGCGTCGGTTCTGCTCAGACTGACCAGAGGTGCGGAACTGCCACGTTGTCCCAGCTACAGCGGGAATAGCCCGATAACCACGACGATGCACCTGCTGGACGAGTGTCGGTGGAATGTCGTTGAGAAACCGAGAGCGGGCACCGATATTCACGCGACCGAACATGGTGCGTTTTGTCGCATGACAGAGGTATAAACGCCGTTGGGCACGGGTCATCCCGACGTAAAGGAGACGGCGCTCTTCTTCAATCGAGTCGCGGTTATCCAGCGACCGGCTATGCGGCAGCAGTCCCTCTTCAATCCCTAGCAGAAAGACACAGGGAAACTCAAGCCCTTTCGCCTGATGGAGTGTGATGCAGGTGACCGTATCGCTGTTGCGATCAATCGCATCAACATCGGCAACCAGAGCAATCTCTTCGAGAAAGGCAGTAAGTTGAGTCTCAACCGGCAAGTTGACATACTTCAAGGCCGCATTTCGTAACTCCTGCACGTTGCGCCAGCGATCATCGGCTTCATCGCCATCGTATTCGCTGTAGAGGGTTGCGCGCACGTCGATTCGATTGAGCAGATAATCGATCAGATCACTCAGCGCCATCATTCCGTGCAACTGATGCAGCTCGCTCAGCAGGCGATAAAACTCAGTCAGTGCAGTACGCGCTCGTCCACCAAAGGGATGGGAAATCGCATCATTGTCGGCAATCTCGCGCAACGCCTGATAGAGTGGTAGTCCCAACGTCCTGGCCCAGGCGATCAGCTCCGCAACGGTACGCTCGCCAATCCCACGACCTGGCCAGTTGATGATGCGTTGTAGACTGACGCTATCGTATGGATTTGCTATCAGCCGGAGATACGCGAGCACATCTTTGATCTCTTTGCGTTCGTAGAAACGCACCCCACCAACCACGTAGTACGGCACACCGGCATGAATGAGAGCCTCTTCAACCAGACGGGACTGCGCATTGGTACGGTACATGATGGCGCAATCGCCGGGACGAGCCTTTCCTTCCGCGATTAAGCGCAGAATTTCATCAACGACAAACTGGACTTCGTCCTCTTCATCGCTTGCCTCGTACAGCGTGACCGCCTCGCCTTTGCCGTTGACCGTCCAGAGGTTTTTGGCGTATTTGCGTTGGGGGCTGGCGTGCATCAACGCCTGCGCAGCATCGAGAATAGCCTGCGTGCTGCGATAATTCTGTTCGAGCAAAATCACCCTGGCATCGGGATAATCGTGTTCAAATTGCAAGATATTACGAATATCGGCGCCACGCCAGGCATAGATACTCTGTGCTTCATCCCCGACCACAAACAGATTGCGGTCGCGTTCGGCAAGAGCACGCACGATCAGATACTGCGCACGGTTCGTATCCTGATACTCATCGACGAGCAGGAACCGGTAGCGCTGATGGTAATGATGAAGGATGGCAGGATGTTCCTGGAACAGGCGCACCGTTTCGACGAGCAGATCATCGAAGTCGAGCGCGTTGCTTTCAATCAGGAGCTGTTGGTACCGTGTGTAGCAACGGGCGACAATCTCGTCGAAGTAGCTACGGGCAGTGCGAGCAAATGCCTCTGGATCAACCAGCTCATTTTTGGCTCGTGAAATGACCCCTAGAATAGCGCGCGGCGGATACTGCTTTTCATTGAGATTCAGTTCGCGCAACACCCGCTTCATCAGGCGTTCTTGATCATCGCTATCGTAGATCACGAAGTCACGTTCACGACCGAGATGAACAATATCGCGTCGCAGCCAGCGCGTACAAATCGCATGAAAGGTACCGATGGTTATCTCATGAGCAACGGTTTCGCCCACGAGCAGGTTCAGACGTTCGCGAATCTCACGCGCTGCCTTGTTGGTGAAGGTGACTGCCAGTATCTGAAGCGGATCAATCCCCGTCTCGGCGATCAGATAGGCGATCCGGTGGGTAAGCACACGAGTCTTACCACTTCCCGGCCCGGCCAATACCAGCACCGGCCCGGTAACGGTGGTCACGGCACGTTGCTGGGGTTCATTGAGGTTAGCTAAAAGATCACCTGTCATGATCGATTTGGGAATTGGTAATACGTTCTGACAATTCAGGCACGAACAGTATAGCACACCTGCTTTGCTGGCAGGTGGGTTGTTTGATGATGATATCAACTTTTGACAATAATGAGCATTGTCCAGGTGTAATCTTCGTGTTAACGTGCTACCGGGTGTGCCGGCGACACGCCACGTGGGTCGTCGCTGACCCAGAAGCATCGCTTCAGCACATCTGCACTCAGGTGCGCCGCCAGGATGATGGCTGGATAGCATGTCATCCGTTCGCTACGTAGATGAGGCGCTATGAGGTAGTCGGTGGTGCGACGAGCCGGTAAGGTGGAACCCTGCCTCAATGTGGAAAAGCCGGCAGACTAAAACCCCCTGTGCAGTTCAGCACAGGGGGTTTATTCATCGCATAGACAAGTGTTTAATCAGCCGAAGCCGGTGCCTGAGCGATCTCTTTGAGCGCCTCGCTCTCGCGCTTGCTCTGCCAGATTGCCCAGACCAACGCCGCGCCACAGATGATCATGGCGATAATCACGCCGGGGCTACCGGGTTCGATGGTCACCACAATGGGTGCAATGATCAATGCGACCAGGTTGATGACCTTGATCATCGGGTTGAGCGCCGGGCCGGCCGTATCCTTCAGGGGGTCACCGACCGTATCACCCACAACTGCGGCCTTGTGCGGCTCGCTGTGCTTACCACCGAAATTCCCCTCTTCGATATACTTCTTGGCGTTATCCCAGGCACCACCAGCGTTGGCCTGGAATACTGCCATCAACTGACCGGTCAGGATAATCCCGGCCAGGAAGCCACCCAACGCTTCGACACCCAATGTAAAGCCGACGATGATCGGTACCATCACCGCGATCAAGCCCAGGCTGATCAGTTCCTTCTGAGCGGCGGTGGTTGAAATCTGGACGGCACGGGCATAGTCGGGCTGCACCTTGCCTTCCATCAAACCTGGAATACGGAATTGCCGGCGCACCTCATTGACAATTTGTGCCGCGGCCCGCGAGACGGCGCGGATGGTGAGTGCTGAGAAGAGGAATGGTACTGCACCACCGATGAGCAAGCCAATAAATACCGGCGGAGCAGCAACGTTGATCGACGCCAGCAGTTCAATACCTTGCCGGCCTTCATTGATCATTTGCTGCAAGACCTTGTTCACGTCGGTGAAATACGACCCGTAAAGTGCCACTGCTGCAATCACCGCTGAACCGATAGCGATACCTTTGGTCACCGCTTTGGTCGTGTTACCAACTGCATCGAGATCGTCCATCACATTGCGGGCATTCTTGTCGAGGCCGGCCATCTCGCCAATCCCGTTCGCGTTGTCCGAGATCGGCCCGAAGCTGTCCATCGAGATGGTATTGCCGGTCAACAGCAACATCCCGATACCGGTCAGCGACACGCCGTAGAGAATAGCGGTAAACTGGGTAGCCGCTGGCTCGCCAGCGTAGATCAGGACTGACGTAAAGATCGAGGCCGAGATCACCAGAATCGCCCAAACGCTACTCTCCATACCCAGAGCCAGACCAGAGAGAATATTGGTCGCCGATCCGGTCTGTGAAGCCTTAGAAGTCTCTTTCACCGGGCTAAAGTGGGTGCTGGTGAAGTATTCGGTCAGCTTATCCAACACAATTGCCAGCACCACACCCGACAGAGTGGCGAAGAACGGTCGCCAGTCAACTTCGCCGGTCGCTTCGTTCACCATAAAGACGGGCGTAGCTGCGGCACTGGCTGCAATTGCCAACCCGGCAGCAATATAGAAGCCGCGATTCATCGCAGCCATTGCATTGCGCTTGCGCTCATCGGTGGTGACAAAGAGATTGCCGATCACCGACGCGACAACACCAATGGCGCGCAGTACCAATGGGAAGATGATAAAGCGCAGATCGTAAGCACCATCACCGATGGTACCAACCACAGCATCACCCAGCACCAATCCCAGGATCAATGCCGAGACCAGGGTCACTTCAAAGCTCTCAAACACGTCGGCAGCCATACCGGCACAGTCACCGACGTTATCGCCTACCAGGTCGGCAATGACGGCAGCATTGCGGGGATCATCTTCTGGAATACCGGCCTCAACCTTGCCCACCAGATCGGCGCCGACGTCAGCCGCCTTGGTGTAGATACCACCACCAACGCGCATGAAGAGTGCGATCAGCGATCCGCCAAAGCCAAAACCAAGCAGTGCATCCGGGGCGGCAATTCCGAACACCATAAAGATCAGCGTACCGCCGAGCAGACCAAGACCGACCGTCAGCATGCCGGTCACGGAACCGGATTTATACGCCACCTGCAACGCCGGATTATAACCTTTCCGGGCTGCCGCCGCGACCCGCACATTCCCCTCAACCGCCACATTCATGCCGACGAAGCCAACGGCATAGCTGAAGAGTGATCCCATCAGGAAGGCTACTGCCCGCCCGATGGCAACCCAGATTGTTGCCGCTTCTTTACTCCCAAAACGTTCAACGGCTTCAGTCGTGGGGGGAATAATAAACACACTTGCTGCCAGCACAAACGTCAAAATCACGATCAAAATTGAAATTGTACGGAATTGTTGACTCAGATAGGCATTGGCGCCGGTCTTGATAAAACCCCAGACCTCACGCATTTTGGGAGTGCCCGTATCCTGGGCGAGGATTTGACTACGAATGAAGAAGGCGTAACCGATACCGAGCAGTGAGATGACGAGAACGGCCCAGACTGCAAGGCTTTGGACGGCATTCAGATCCTGCATGATCCCAACTCCTTCGTTGCACGAATGCACGAACCGATGTACCTGCCGGCGCAGCGTGTGATACTACTCTCACGCGGGGCGCTGGTTATGGTGGAAAAAACCCTTACGGTAGACGTGGATTATTCTAGCATAGTCGAGTTACGATTGCAACGGGCGGCACAATCGCAATGTTGGGCAGAAGCCGTGCGAAGATTGTGCGTTTATCTCTGAAGCCAGCCAAATCTAAACTATCATCGTTCATGATGATCGCTTCTCTTACGCACAATCTGCCGCCCCAGCCGTCGAAATGCCAGCTCGACCCCATTTTGCAGATTAGCGCCAATGAGAATGTGGCCAAGATCAACGCCAAGCTGGACGATAGTCTGGGCAATTTCCGGGCCAATACCGACCAGAATCACCTGGGCACCGATCAACTGTGCTGCCCGTGCTGTTTGTAAGAGGTAACTCGCGACAGCGGTATCGATCACCGGCACGCCGGTAATATCAATGATCACAATGTCTGATTGACGTTCGGCAACCGTCGTTAGCAGGCGTTCCATCATCTGGCCGGCACGGAAACTGTCAATCGCGCCGACCAGCGGCACGACCAGAATCCCTTCGTAAAGCGGAAGAATGGGGGTGCTCAGTTCACGAATAGTTTGTTGTTGAGCCTCAATCTGATCGGTTTGGTCGCGAAACTGGTGGTGCAATTGATTGTACGTAAAGCTAAAACTGGTGACAATAGCACGTCTAAACTGCTCCAGCATATCTTCTATAGCGCGCACCGTGTCAACGGTACAATCCGGGCGCTCAGCGGCAAAGGCCATCAGCACGTCCCAGATGAGTGAACGAAAGATATCGACTGCTATCAAGACATCGCTGAGCAAAAACCCGGTATGAGCGCGCACTTCACCAAGCGCTTCTGCATACGCCAGCAACGGTAGCAGGTCTTGGGTACCAATTGCTTCCGCCAGTGATTCGATGGTGGTGCCTACCGAAAATGACAACTCTTCCTGATTAAAGCGAGCATAACCGGCACTCTGACGTTGCACCTGTTGCGCCAGTGCGTGTTCCATTGCCGAACGCCGGGCCAGGAGAAAGTCTTGTAGATCGGTGAAGATATCTGCCACGCGACCTCCTTGTCGCTACACGACGTATCGTCGGAAAGGATGCGACGTCAAACACCCGTTAACACACGCTTGTCTGCGGAGCGTAGGGCAAGGTTTCCGTAACCAGATGGCGACAGCCTGCGATTGGCGTCTATCGTTGCAGTGGTCTTATTTCATGGCCGGTACGCTGGAGTGCCAGCTCGATCCCGGTTTGCAAGGTTGCTCCGACCTGGATGCCACTCAGATCAACTCCAAGTTGCACAAGAGTTTGGGCAATTTCCGGGCCAATACCGACCAGAATCACCTGTGCCCCGATCAATTGTGCTGCCCGTGCCGCCTGTAAGAGATAATTCGCAACTGCGGTATCGATCACCGGCACGCCGGTGATGTCAATAATCACGATGTCTGATTGACGTTCGGCAATTGCGGTGAGCAGGCGTTCCATGATCTGGCCGGCACGGAAGCTATCAATCACCCCGACCAGTGGCACAACCAGAATACCTTCGTAGAGCGGGAGGATCGGTGTGCTCAACTCACGAATAGTCTGCTGTTGAGCCGCGATCTGTGCAGCCTGATCATTGATCTGAAGCTGCACATCACGATACATAACGCTAAAACTGGTGAGTAATTCCTGTCCAAAAGCGTGAATAATATCTTCTAATCGCCGCACATGATTAACGGTCACCGTCTGATGTTCGCGATTAAAATCCTCTATCAGACTCCAGGCAATGCGGCGCAATTCATTCAAGGCACCGAACATATCGGCGGCAATGAACCCACTACTGGCCCGTGCCTTACCAATTGAGCGGGCATGGTCAAGAAATGGTTTCAAATCGCCGGTTCCAATCGCCTGGATCAGTGTCTTAAGCGACGTCGTTACCGCTTGCAGCAGTACAGCCCGATCCATGGCCGCATAGTTTGCGTGGCGGTTACGAAGCTCATCGGTAAACCGTTCAGCAGTTTCGACCAGGCGTGCCTCGCAGAAGGCGACGATGTTAGCAATGACCTGGGGCATCAGTACCTCACCTGATCAGCGAATGGTGTAGCCTTGCTGACTTAATGCCAGTTCAATGCCGGCCTGAAGATTGGCGCCGATCTGGATTCCACGCAGATCAACACCCAGTTGCACAATCGTCTGAGCAATTTCCGGGCCAATACCGACCAGAATCACCTGGGCACCGATCAACTGCGCCGCCCGCGCCGTCTGCAAGAGATAGTTGGCGACCGCAGTATCGATCACCGGCACCCCGGTAATATCAATAATCACAATATCTGACTGACGTTCAGCAATGGCTGTTAGCAGACGTTCCATAATCTGGCCGGCGCGGAAACTGTCAATTGCGCCAACCAGTGGCAAGACAAGAATCCCTTCGTAGAGCGGTAGAATAGGTGTGCTCAGCTCGCGGATAGTCTGCTGCTGCGCAGCAATCTGTTCGGCCTGATCATGCAACTCTTGCTGGAGGGTCAGCATTGCCTGACTGTAGCCCAACAACAGCAAGCGGTTAAATTCACTGATGGCATCTTCAAATTGACGGACATCACCGATGGTTAGACGATCACTGCCGAATTCGGTTAACTCCTGCCAGCAAAACTCACGGATACCTGAGACGACGCTCATCATATCGTCGAGCGACAGGCCCATCCGGGCGCGTCGCTCACCGATGTAGGGTGCCCATTCGTTCAGCGGGCCTGCATTATTGTCACCAAAGACAGCACAGATCGTCTCAACCGAACGTTGCAGGGCGGGGCGGAGTTCGTCAGCCGGGATTGAGGCATATCCGCTACTACTGCTCTGTACAGCGTGCAGCAAACGCGCACCTGTCTGCGGTAACCGTTCACGAATGAATGCAGCCAGGCTGCTCAGGATGGCGCTCATGGTATTCTCCGACACTAAACAGATACCGCATCAATAGGCACGGGCAAAGATTACCTGACGATCCGTTTCGCGACCGGTGTAAACACAGCGACCGACCGACCCCGGCTGCTCGAGCGGAATGCAACGGATTGTCGCCCGCGTCTCTTCTTGAATGCGCTTTTCATCAGCGGTATCACCGGCCCAGTAGGCCCGGGCAAAGCCTCGTTCGATCTGCTCTTTCAATTCGTCGTAGCTGGTGACATCCGCAGTGTGCGCTTCGCGGAAAGCAAGTGCACGCTGGAAGAGTGCGGTCTGCATCTCGTTCAACAATGCCTCAATCCGCTCGGTCAGACCGGCCTGGGGGACGAAGCTCTTGCCGGCTTTACCGGGAATATCCCGGCGGGCGAGAGCCACCGTCTCTTTTGCCACATCTTTCGGCCCAACTTCAATCCGAACCGGAACACCCTTCAACTCCCATTCGTTGAATTTATAACCGGGACTGTAATTGTCGCGGTCATCAACTTTGAAGCGCAGGCGACCCTTCCAGGCTGCGGTCATCTGCTCAACGGCGGCCATCACCAGGCTGCGCTCTTCGTCGTTCTTGTAAATCGGCACTACCACCACCTGAATGGGAGCCAGCCGAGGCGGCAAAACCAGCCCCTCATCATCCGAATGGGTCATAATCAGCGCACCGATCAGACGGGTACTTACCCCCCAACTGGTCGTCCAGGCGTACTGAATGGTGTTGTTCTGATCGGTAAAGGTAATATCGAAGGCGCGGGCAAAATTCTGACCAAGATTATGCGACGTACCGGCCTGCAAGGCCCGGCCATCCTGCATCATTGCCTCAATACAGTATGAACGTAGCGCACCGGGAAATTTCTCTTTTTCAGTCTTAAGCCCGCGAATGACCGGCACGGCCATCTCTTTTTCAACGAAATCGGCATAAACGTCGTGAAGAATGCGCAGGGTCTCTTCCTCGGCCTCGGCTTCGGTGGCATGCGCAGTATGACCTTCCTGCCACCAGAATTCAGCCGTGCGCAGGAAAGGACGAGTGCGCATTTCCCAGCGCATGACGTTGGCCCACTGGTTGTAGAGCAAAGGCAGATCGCGGTACGAGCGAATCCACTTGCTGTAGAAATAACCGATGATGGTCTCGCTGGTAGGACGGATAATATATGGCTCGGCCAGTTCTTCACCGCCGGCGCGGGTGACTTCTGCGACTTCTGGAGCAAAGCCCTCGACGTGCTCGGCCTCTTTCATAATAAAGCTCTTGGGGATGAGCAGAGGGAACTGCACGTTGGCATGACCGGTTGCCTTGATCCGATCATCGAGTGCACGCTGCATCAATTCCCAGATCGCCCAGCCGTGGGCCTTAACGACGATACAACCACGGACAACTTCGGCAACCTCGGCCAGATCAGCTTCCCGCACAATATCGAGGTACCACTGGTTGTAATCAACACTCCGTTGGGTAATAACCTCTTTTGGCATGCCGTTCCTCGGGCTGATGATGATATGCTGTAGGCGTTACATTCTATTCATACTCCCTCTATTATAGCTGATATGGCAAAACTCATTGCAAAGCGGTTTTGTTGGCATACGGGAACTGCACACCATAATAAGGCGGTGACCAGATGGTCACCGCCGTCAGTTGCTTTGAAAACACCTGTATTTATATCGTATGGGAAGGCCGACTACTTCTTCAATTCCTGCTGGATCGTTGCCATAATTCGGTCAACATCAAGTCCGGCTTCTTTGGCCAGGCGAATCTGTTCGAGCAAACGAGCCTGCGCTTCGGCCAGGCGACGCTGCTGATCAATCTTCTCCTGTTCGCGATCAGCTTTGGCCTGCTCTTCTGCCCAATTCCAAACCTGTTCCCAGAAGAAACCTACTTCGCGGAACATCATGCCAAAGATGCCGCCGCTCTCTTTCACTGACATGGATCGCTCCTTCCTGCGGCCAGCCCGGCTGCGAACTGTCATTGCGGTTCTGGTTGTATTCTATTACGTAAAAAGCAAAACGTCAATCCGGTTTACACTTGCACAAGGCGCACAGAGATGCTATACTGGCGGTAATTGATGTCATATATGAAAGTTGTGTCGGTTCACAAACCCCGACCACAAGGAGCGTCTATGTCGGCGCCCTACACACCCTCTGTAACCAACGAAGAGCAGCGCCGGGCCGTCGATCTCAGTGGTGCTGCGGTACACCTCTTTCGTTTTCGGGGGCCGCTCGATCTCGCTTATGAATACTTCTGCGATGTGCCGGCTGTCTTCAGTCTGCTCCCCGATGTGATTGATGTCCTCACCTATGGCCCTAACCGCTACCGCTTGATCGTCGGAGCAACTGATGGCCACGGCCATGCGATGGCCGGCTACTTCGATGTGGCTGCTGCATTCGAGCCTCATCGCCTGATTCGGATTATGCCGGTTGATGATGGTCCGCCGATTGACCTTAGTGGTTTTGTCTTCCCAGGTCAGCTCTTTGCTGAGGCCGTGTTTTATCCCCATGCCCACGGTACCGATGTCGAATATACGGTTGAACTGGCAATGACCATCCCGGTGCCAAAGGTGCTCTGGTTTATGCCCGGCAGTGTGTTGCAGGCAATTGGCGAGCGGGCAATGGAACACAAGATGAACCATATGATTAGTGGTTTTTCGCGGGCCGTCGATATCGATTTTCACGCCTGGATCGGCAACGAGTAGCCATAATACCTCTCTCAAGCATTGCTTTAAGGCGAGCCGATGTCCTGTCGCGGCTCGCCAATGTTGTGCTATACTATCCACAAATAGTTCCGCATTCAACTATCTGTAGAGGACGACTATGTGGCTCCCTGTCTGGCCGCGACGCTTCTTGTCAGCACTGTCGGTTCTGCTATTGATCTGCTGGTCACTGGCCAGTTTTCCGGTCGCCGCCCAAAATACACCCGACCCGAAAACGGTCACTATTCCCGGTACCATCCAGAGTGTCCTGGGGTGTCCCGGCGACTGGCAACCATCGTGTAGTATCACCTATCTGACCTACGATCCGGCAGTAGACCTCTGGAGCGCCCGGTTCGATTTGCCTGCCGGCGCCTACGAATACAAAGTTGCCCTCAACGACAGTTGGGCTGAAAATTATGGTCTGAATGCGCGCCGTGATGGGCCAAACATTCCCTTACAGGTACCGGCCCCAACCAGCGTGCGCTTTATCTACGATCACAAGACGCATTGGGTCACCGATAGCATCAATACGCCGATTATTGTGGCGGTTGGGGAGTTTCAGACGGCCCTCGGGTGTGCGACGGCCAACGATCCAACCTGTCTTGGCTCGTGGTTGCAAGACCCTGATGGTGACGGATTGTATACGTTTACTACCAACCGTATCCCTGCCGGTGATTACCAGCTCCGGCTGGCTATCGGTGAGACGCTTGACGGCGCAATTGGTGAGGGGGGCGCCGGTGGACCGCCTTTTGCCATTACCGTTGCCGAAGGTGGTGAGGTCTATATCGGCTATAACGCAGGGAGTGGCGAAGTGACGATTTCAACTGCTGGGGCACCTAAAGGCGATATTTCGCGTGCCCGTGCCTATTGGGTTGATGCCGATACGATTGTCTGGAATGTGATCGGCACGCCACGTTATCAGTATGCCTTGTTCAGCGATCCAGGCGGTAATCTGAAACTGACCCCCGAAGGGGTGGTTGGTGGTCAGCGGATCGATCTCACCTTCTCGCCGGCTGGACCTGGCGAAGCGCTGAAGAAGTTTCCCCACCTGGCAGGATTTAGCGCGTTCAAGCTGCCACCACTCGACCGGGCACGTTTGATCGGGCTGACCCGTGGTCAGTTGGTGGTGGCGATGTACGATGAAAATGGGCAGCCACTTGATGCCACGCGCGTCCAGATCCCCGGTGCTCTTGATGCTCTCTTCCCCTACGATGGCCCGCTAGGGGTCACGATTGAAGATGGCCTGCCGACAATCCGGGTCTGGGCCCCAACGGCCCGTCAGGTGCGGCTGCACCGCTTTGCCGATTCCCAACCGGATACGCGGGCAGTGGTGCTGCCAATGACGCTCGACGCCACGACCGGCGTCTGGAGTATTCGCGGTGAAGCGAGCTGGATCGGTCAATATTATTTGTTTGAGGTGGATGTCTACGTACCGGCTGCCGGGCGGGTGGTGACCAACCTGGTGACCGATCCCTATTCGGTGGCGCTGAGCGCCAACAGTACCCGCAGCCAGATTATCGATCTGAACGATCCGGCATTACAACCGCCGGGCTGGGAGACACTGCGCAAGCCACCGCTGGAAGCGCCGGAGGATGTGGTTCTCTACGAGTTGCATGTGCGTGACTTCAGCATTCTCGACGAGAGTGTTCCGGCTGACCTGCGTGGTACGTTCCGCGCTTTCACCGTTCGTGACAGTGTAGGGATGCGCCATCTGGCCGAACTCGCCGACGCGGGTGTCACCCATGTTCACCTCTTGCCGGTATTTGACATTGCCACTATCGAAGAGATTCGTGAGCAGCAGGTGCCCTTACCCTACGACCAGCTTCGGGCACTCCCACCCGATTCACCTGAACAACAGGCATTGATCGAGCCAATCCGTGATCTTGATGGTTTTAACTGGGGGTACGATCCCTTCCACTACTCAGTACCGGAGGGAAGTTACAGCACCAATCCTGATGGGCCACAGCGCACGCTTGAGTTTCGCGAGATGGTGCAGGCGCTGAATGAAACTGGCCTGCGCGTCGTGATGGATGTTGTCTACAACCACACCAACGCCAGTGGTCAGAATCCTCGCTCAGTCCTTGATCGTATCGTGCCCGGCTACTATCACCGACTCGACGGTGACGGCAATGTCACGACTTCCACCTGTTGTGCGAACACGGCGACCGAGCATCGCATGATGGAGAAGTTGATGATCGACTCGGTGGTGCTGTGGGCGAAGTATTACAAAGTTGATGGCTTCCGCTTCGATCTGATGGGCCATCACATGAAGGACAACATGCTGGCGGTGCGCGCAGCACTCGATGCGCTGACCTTAGAGCGCGATGGGGTTGATGGCAAATCAATCATCATCTACGGCGAAGGTTGGAATTTTGGTGAAGTCGCCAATAATGCCCGTGGTATTAACGCTACCCAATTCAACATGGCCGGTACCGGTATCGGTACCTTCTCAGACCGCCTCCGCGACGCAGCCCGTGGCGGTGGTCCCTTCGACGATCCACGGCTCCAGGGGTTCATTTCCGGTCTGGCTACCGATCCGAGTGATTTCCCGCAAGGGACACCGGATGCGCAGCGGGTCAAACTGCTGGCTGAGACCGATTTGATCAAACTTGGCCTGGCCGGTAACCTGAAGACCTACCGGATGATCAATTACGAAGGTCGTCTCGTACCCGGTGAGCAGATCAAGTACCGTGGCGCAGCCGGCGGCTACACGCTTGATCCGCAAGAGCAGATTGTCTACGTTTCAGCCCACGACAACGAAACGCTGTTTGATGCGGTACAACTCAAGGCCGCAGCCGGTACACCTATCGCCGAGCGAGCACGAATGGCCCAACTCGGTCTCTCACTGACTGCGCTGGCGCAGGGTATTCCCTTCTTCCACGCCGGTGATGAACTGCTGCGCTCGAAATCGCTCGACCGCAACAGCTACAACTCATCGGACTGGTTCAACCGGATTGACTGGCGTGGTCAGGAGAATACTTTTGGCTCCGGTCTGCCCCCGGCCTGGGACAACCAGAGCAACTGGCCGATCATGGCGCCATTGCTGGCCAACCCGGCACTCAAACCGGACGCCAGCCTGATGCAGGCGACGTATGAACACTTCCGCGAGATGCTCCGCATCCGGCGCAGTACACCTCTCTTCCGTCTGCGCACGGCTGCCGAGGTCGAGCGCATGGTTTCGTTCTTCAATAACGGGCCTGATCAGATTCCCGGTCTAATCGTCATGAGCATCAGTGATAATGGCCCAAGCCGACTCGATCCGAACATCGGGCAGGTGGTGGTCTTGTTCAATGCCCGGCCTGAGACAGTGACGATTACCATCCCCGAACTGGCAAATGGCGATCTGTCCTTACACGACGTTCAGGTCGCATCGAGCGATGAGCGGGTCACGCAATCGCGCTATACCGCCGACGGCACCTTCAGCGTGCCCGGACGCACCACGGCGGTCTTTGTTGGGCCGCGACCGTTGGTACCTGCCCCCGCCCCTGAGCCGACGCCGACAGTAGCGGTGGAGCCGGCGCCAACCGCCAGCACGGAGGCGACGGCGCCGACCACGCCAGCACCTGCCGCACAGGGAGGCGGGGCGCCGGTCTGGTTGTGGATTGTGCTCGTCGTTATTGCGCTGGTTGGGGCCGGGATATTCGTTGCCCGGCGTCGTGGCGGCGCACGGTAGTTCTGAGCGGTGACGGAAGTATCTGAGACGCACCGTGATGGTGCGTCTCTTCGTCTTTATGTCAACGCTTGCTCAAACTCGGGTATTGGTTCATGGGGGCGATTAGCGCGCCGGAGGCGTGCGCTCCCAGGGCATACTGACTCGCCCCCACCCTCACCCGCCCCCGCTGGGAGCGGGAACACTGATGCCGGATTGATCTCGCTGTCGGGTGTTGGGGCAAGGCGGCAATGCCCGTGCGCACCGGAGGCGCGCGCTCCCAGCGAGGGGGCGATGCCTGTGCGCGCCGGAGGCACGCGCTCCCAGGGCATACTGACTCGCCCCCACCCTCACCCGCCCCCGCTGGGAGCGGGAACACTGATGCCGGATTGATCTCGCTGTCGGGTGTTGGGGCAAGGCGGCGATGCCCGTGCGCACCGGAGGCGTGCGCTCCCAGGTGTTGGTGCAAATCCAGATCAACCTGATGCGGTAGGGACACGGCATGCCATGCCCCTACCCGAAGATACACTGGCGAAGAGGATGCCCAATACCGGCGTTGGTCACTCTTCTCGCACAAAGCGCACCCGATCACCCGGTTGCAACAGCGTCGGTGGATCAGCAGTCGGATTGAACAATCGCAGGCCGGTGCGACCGATGATATGCCAGCCGCCGGGCAACTTTGTCGGATAGATACCGGTCATACCGGCAGCAATTGCCACCGATCCGGCGGGAACTGCCAGGCGCGGCGTTGCCCGCCGTGGCAGATGAAGGGCTGGCGGTAACCAGCCCAGATAAGGGTAGCCCGGAGCAAAACCGATCATCAGCACACGCTGTACGGTACCGGTATGTAAGGCCACTACCTCATCCGGTGACAACCCGGATTGGGCAGCGACCTCGTGGAGATCAGGCCCCTCATCGCCGCCGTAACGCACCGGAATAACCACCTCACGTCCGACGGGCATCGCGGTTAAGGGTGGATGTGCAGCCAGATCGGCCAGACGGGCGGCAAGAAGATCACGATTGGCGATCAACGGATCGAAACAGACCAGTAGCGAGTCAATTGCCGGCACCAGATCGATCAAACCGGGGGGTGGATCGGATTGGAGTGCAGCCATTGCGGCCAGCGGTGCCCCTGCGCCGGCCAGATCGGTCGGCCAGCGCACCAGGAACGCTGCTTCGCCAAATGGATCTACCCGTCCGCTCATCGTTGTGGCGCCTGTACGGTGATGCCTGCGGCAGCCAGACCCTGACGGATCGTTGCTGCTCGCAGCGCGGCACCCGGTGTATCGCCGTGGATACAAATTGTGGCGGCCTGTAATGGCACGAGTGTGCCATCAACGGCTCTGACCGCACCATCGCGAATAATATGCAGTGTCTGGGCCAGACATGCTGCCGGATCGATAATCAGGGCATCGGGATGATGCCGGTTGCGCAACGTACCATCGGCTTCGTAGGTACGGTCGGCAAAAGCCTCTGCCAGCACCGGCACGCCGACTTCGTGGCCGGCGGTGATCAGCAACGAGCCGGCCAATCCAACCAGAGCCAGTTCACGGCTGAAGGCAGCCACGGCACGGGCAATCGCCATCGCCACGGTAAGGTCGCGGGCGGCCACATTGTAGAGCGCACCGTGAGGCTTCACATGGCGCAATTCAACCTTTTCCGAGCGGGCAATTGCGGCTAAAGAACCGATCTGAGTCAGCACCCACGCCTCGATCTCATCCGGTGTTAGCGGTAATACCCGGCGGCCAAAGCCGTACAGATCGGGGTAGGAAGGATGAGCACCAACCGCCACCCCCAGATCACGGCAACGCCGGACAGTGCGCCGCATCACCATCGGATCACCGGCATGACCGCCACAGGCGACATTTGCCGAACTGACAAACGGCAGTATACCATCGTCGTCACCGACCTGAAAAGCGCCGTAACTCTCACCACAATCGCAGTTGATATCAATCGTCAACATCGCTTCGCTACCCTACTGGTGCCTCGGCAATTCTCGGCACCCGTTTCATCCCATGTCGTGCCACAAGCAGCAGCAATAGCATCACACCGGCATCAACCACAACCAGAATTGCGCCACTCACCGGGCCAAACCAGCCGATCAGTTGACCAAAGAGTGCCGGCAGAAACAACCCACCACCGGTACCGATGGTCAGCGCAACACTCAGCGCAGCCGCACTACGACCAGCAGACTGTGTGATCAACAGCATCGTCGTAGGGAAGATCGGGCCACACGATAGCCCCATCAGCGCAACTGCAACCAGTGCTAAAGCGACCTGATTAACACCGATGACTAACAGCAAACCACCGGAGCCAAGACCGATCAGACACAAGAGCAGCATACGCAACGCACCCAGGCGATCTCCCCAAAAGATGGCCGCCATGCGCCCGGCGGTCAACATCCCCCAGAACAGACTACTGCCCAGGGCTGCAATCGGCGCAGCCAGACCACCACCGCGTTCGAGAATCAGCGCAATCCAACCACCAATGCCGATTTCGGTACCGATGTAGGTAAACATCAGCAACCCACACATCACGGCTGCCAGCCAGCGTGGCGGCCCGGCCATCTGGGCGGAGGGGGCCTGCGTCGGCTCACGCAATTGGGTGGCCGGCCAGACCAGAGCCAGCATGAGCAGTGCGCCGATCCAGATGGCAGCCTGGGGACGGTCGACAAGTGTCAACATCAGCGCAACCAGCAAAGGGCCGCCAATTGAACCAACACTAAAGAACAGATTCAGGGCATTCAAGGCACCGGCAGCGCCATGGTACAGGCGTGCGATTAGCAGGTTCCCGCCGGCCAGCATACCGCCGTAACCAAAACCGGCCATACCGGCCCCAAGCAACATCCCAATCAGAACCGGACTGAAACCGAGTGCCAGCATGCCGCCACCCATCAGCGCAGCACCAATTGCAATCACGGGACGCATCCCCCAGCGCTGGATGGCCGAACCGACGCCTACAGAAGCCAGCACGCCACCCAGGGAAAACGCCGTAAACACAGCGCCCAGATCGGTCACTTCACGCCCGACCTGAGCTGCAAGGCCAGGAAGACTCGGCCCGATAGCCGACAACATCCAGCCCACACCCAGGTAAAGAGCGCCTACTATCAATAAAGCCAATGATGGTTTCACGACACCCGTACCAATCGCCGTACCGCCCAATTCGCTGCATTTGCGGCAGTCAATTCATCATAAAGCGCAGCAATGCGACGCGCAATGGTCGGCCAGCTATACTCGGCTGCACGCTGTACCGCAGCCGAACGCAGACGTGCAGCCAGCTCTGCGTCGGTCAGAACACGTTCAATCTGGGCAGCTAACGCAGCATCATTATCGGGCGGGAAGAGCAACCCGCTATGGCGATCTTCAATCGTCAATGCCAATCCACCGACGTTAGAGGCGACGACCGCTGCACCGCAGGCCAGTGCTTCGAGGGCAGCCAGCCCAAACGACTCATAATGCGAGGGAGCAGCCACCACATCGGCAGCCACGTAATAGAGCGGTAGACGTTCCTGGGGTTGGGCACCGGCAAACACGACCTGATCTTGCACGCCCAGGGTACGGCGCAAATGATCGAGACGGCGCTGTTCACCATTCCACAGTGTGGCCTGAGTCTCGTCTTCACCACCGATCAGCACCACCTGCAAGCGATCACGCCACTCTGGATGGTCGGCGAGCAACCGCGCCGCCGCCCGAATCAGGGCATCCATCCCCTTCAGTGGTTCCATCCGCCCCACACACACCAGAAGGATCGCGTCTGCCGAAATGCCCAATGCCGCCCGTGCCGCAGTGCGATCCCCCGGTTGAAAGCGACGCAAATCAACCCCGCACGGAATGACCCGAATTCGCCCGGTATCGGCACCATAATGCCAGACCATCTGCGCTCGATCAAGCGGTGTTGCCGCAACCACTGCATCAACCTCGCGCATTAACCGCCGCTCAATTGCAATCCGACGCTTCGTTTCCACCTCTTCCTCGGAGCGGGCGACACTGTTCTTCATAGCGCCCAGAGTGTGAAACATGTGCACCACCGGCGCCCGCCAGACCCGCCGCAGGCGTAGAGCAGCCTCACCTGACAGCCAGTAATGGCTATGGATGAGATCGTAACTCAAATCTTCACCATCGGCAAAACAGCGTACCCGGCTGACAAACTCCGGCAGATAGGTCAAGAGCAGGTTCTTATCGTAAGGTGCTGCCGGGCCGGCGTGCAGGCTAATCAGCCGCACACCACGGCTCAGAGGAACAATCATTGGCGTATCGCGGTCTTGACTACGGGTAAAAATATCAACCAGTATCCCCCGCTGCCCCAATTCACGGGCCAGCTCGCGCACGTAGACATTCATCCCGCCCGCTTCTTTACCACCCAACCGGGCCAGCGGACTACTATGCACACTCAACATTGCCACTCGCATGGATTCCTCATAACGAATGAAAAGCGAGCGTATCGGAAAACCCGTACCGCCCGCCCCTCAGCGGAATAGTAAGCAGGTACAAAACCTGCCTTTCTCGAGTGTTGTATCACAAATTATCTGATTGCACAAGTATTGGCAGAAAAACTGGTGGCGGCATGACCCGGCGGGGAGGAAAAGCGGGGTTCATCCTGTTCGAAACCTGTGTACAAACCATCACGGAACATCATCTTCAACTGGTATGAACGATGTGGCATGACCGTGAGTGTCGTCATAGGTGCAGGGCGCACCACGCCTCTACCCTACACGCCGGTCGTATGGGAAGAGAGCGATGGCAAGCGAAGCCAGAAGCGTTTTCTCCTCGACGAAACACCAAAAGGTGATAAATGATTTCTGCCCCCAACTGGTCGTTGAGGTTACCACCAAAACCGATACTTAAAGAGGGCAAAAATCGCGTAAAACCCTTGAATAGGCTTCATCTTCTTTCCCTCTTCATAAGTACGCCCCAAATAGCTCACCGGCACTTCATAAATGCGATAACCTCGGCGCAGAACCTTCGCTGCAATCTCCGGCTCAATCCGAAAATCATCACTTTCCAACCGCAAATCACGCAAAATATCGGTTCGTACCACCTTGTAGCAGGTCTCCATATCGGAGATCCAGCAATTAAACAAAAAATTGGTCAGGAAGGTTAAAAACTTATTCCCCAGCGCATTCCAGAAATACATACCGGTATGGCGACCAAGAAAACGGCTGCCGAAGACGACATCAACGCGACCGGAGGCAATTGGCTTGACCAGTTCGTAATAATCCTGGGGATCATACTCCAGATCGGCATCCTGCACGATAGTAATCTCACCACGGGCATGCGCCAGACCACTACGCACTGCTGCGCCCTTGCCGCGATTGTGAGGGTGACGGATGACAGTAATATGGGGACGAGAACGACGTAGCTCTTCCAGAATGGCCGGTGTCTCGTCGGTAGAGTGATCATCAACGATGATAATCTCTTTATCGAGATTAACAGCTTCAACCTGATTAAGGATCAGCGGAAGGGTAGCAGCTTCGTTATAACAGGGAATAATAACTGAAAGCAATGGACGTTTCATTGGAAGATGATGGTTCATACAGAAATCGGTGTTTGATACAACCGAGGAAAGACCTCAGACAGCCATAGCAGCTATTATAGCAGCAAGAGGTAAATACGTGGTCTCCACTGACAGAAATGAGCAAAACGGCACTGATCGCCTGAAATGTTTCAGAATTGAAACGAAAATGAACGGTGAACGAAGGCATCGGATCTTGATTTAGCACCTGTCATGCCCTAGCATAGAAAAAGGCAAGTTCGTTCGCCAGCCTACTGCCGCGCAAGCATTGGTGTATCCGTGGTATGATGCGGGTACGACGTCATGATCTAGATGATCTAGCATGCGCGGTTTGCAGACCAGCGCGCATGATGCAACTACGAGCGAGGCAACGATGCCAATCACAGTAGAACACGTCACGCACTTCTTGACAGCGGCGGCGGAAATTATTCATGCTCATCGTGACGAGCTAACTGCACTGGATGCAGCAATTGGTGATGCCGATCATGGCGCAAACCTTGATCGTGGATTCGCTGCGGTGCTTTCCCGCCTGCCCACCGTTGCCGACAAAGACATCGGCACCGTGCTCAAGACGACCGGAATGACGATTGTCTCGACAGTAGGCGGTGCTTCCGGCCCCCTGTACGGTACTGCCTTCGTTCGCGCCGGTATGGCTCTGGCAGATCGGCATGAACTGAGTGACGAAGATGTTGTCCTGGCCCTGGAGGCTGCCCTGGCCGGCATCGTGGCGCGTGGCAAAGCGCAACGCGGTGAAAAGACGATGGTTGATGCGCTGGCCCCGGCTATCGAAGCGCTCCAATCAGCGCTGGCCGAGGGCAAGTCGTTAGGACGGGCATTGCTGGCTGCGGCTGCGGCTGCTGAGGCAGGGGCAAAAGCAACCATCCCTATGCTGGCGATGAAGGGACGTGCCTCATACCTTGGTGAACGCAGTATCGGGCATCAGGATCCGGGAGCAACTTCGACGGCGTATCTGTTACGAGCGCTGGCGATGACGTGTAGCCGTAATGAGGAGGAGGCATGATAGGGCTCTTGATCGTCTCGCATAGCGCACGATTGGCAGAAGGCGTGCAAGAGTTTGTCGGCCAAATCAGTGGGGGTCAGATTCCGATTATCGCTGCTGGCGGGGCCAGTGATGGCTCGCTTGGTACCAGCGTCGAACGCATTCTGGCCGGCCTCGAACAGTTGCGTACCACCGACGGCATTCTGGCGCTGGTCGATCTGGGTAGTGCTGTGATGAGTGTGGAAACAGCTCTGGAGCATTTTTCCGGCCCACCAGTCCATATCAGTAATGCGCCGCTGGTAGAGGGGGCTTATCTGGCTGCGATTGAGGCAACCAGCGCTACAGCCACCCTTGAACACGTTGCCAGCGCTGCCTTGCAGGCCCGCGACCTGATTAAGGTGTATGAGTAATTCTATGACTGAAGTGATATTAACCGTGACCAATCCGGTTGGTCTTCACGCACGACCGGCAAAGCTCTTTGTTGAAACTGTCCGTGCTTACAAGAGTACGGTGACTATTCAGAATTTGAGCCGACCGCAAACGAAGGAGCTGCCGGTCACTGCTTTTAATCTGTTGCAGATTGGTGTTCGTCAGGGACACCAAATCCGGTTGCGTGCCAGTGGTGAAGATGAGGCAGAAGTCATTGCTGCTCTAACCAAACTGGTGGAAGAGAATTTTGGCGAGTAGCAGGTAGAGGCATGATGATGTCGGCGACACTTCGTGGTGCAGGGGGAGCTGCCGGTTTGGCGTTAGGGCCAGCGTACCACTGGCAACGAGTGTCCATCCCTACCGATCCACCCAATGAACCGCCAGAAGCAGCCCTGGCCCGTTTTCACGCTGCCCAACACACCGCGGCCCACCGCCTACGGGCACTGGCTGAACGGCAGCGTGCTGCCGGCCTGCGCGAAGCCGATCTCTTCGATGCACAGGCGCTGCTGGTTGAAGATGAAACGCTGACTGACGGCGTAACTGCATTGCTGCTCGACGGTCAGCCCCTCATTCCTGCGATTCAGACGGTGGTGCGCCAGATGGAAGAGGCGCTGGCCGCGCTTGACGATGACTATTTACGTGAACGGGCAGCCGATATTGCCGCGGTTGGAGTTGAGTTGCTGCGTGCGCTGAGCGGAGATCACGCGCCACCGCCGATCCCACCCGGCGCCATTGTTATCGCCGATGATCTGACTCCCGCAGAGACGGTTGATCTTCCGCATCACGTTGCCGGCTTTGCCACTGCCGGCGGTGGCCCAACCGGTCATACCATCATCCTGGCCCGTTCGCGTGGGGTGCCGGCGGTTGTCGGGTTGGGAGAGGCTATTCTGCACATCCCCGCCGGTACGACGCTTCTTCTCGATGGTGATGCGGCTTTGGTGATGGTTGATCCAGATGAAGCGGCACTACAGGCAGCTCAGGAACGAATGACCGCCATTCAGGAGACCCGCCGCCGCCAGGCGGCCCTGCGCGATCTTCCCGGTCGGTTGCGCGATGGCCGCTCAATCGCGCTGTGGGCAAATATCGGTCGTCCGGCCGAGGCGCGCCTGGCCCGTGACAACGGTGCCGAAGGGATTGGCCTCTTTCGGACCGAGTTTCTCTTCCTTGATCGCAGTGCACCTCCCGATGAAGACGAGCAATTTGCAGCGTATCGCGCCGTCATCACCGAACTGCCCAACCGTCCGATTGTGATCCGGACGCTCGATGTAGGTGGCGATAAGCCGCTGCCCTACCTACCGCTTCCCCCTGAAGCCAATCCATTTCTGGGGGTGCGTGGCGTTCGGCTGTCGATGCAGCGTCCTGATCTCTTCCAGGTGCAATTACGGGCATTGCTGCGTGCTGCCTTCTACGGCGACATCTGGATTATGCTGCCGATGGTCACCACGCTGGCCGACCTGGTCTGGGGGCAAGAGCAGATGCGTGAAGCAGCCGCCGCGCTGGCCGCAGCCGGGATTGAACATCGCGCCGATCCGCCGCTGGGCATTATGATTGAGACACCGGCAGCGGCGGTACTGGCCGATCAGTTTGCACGCCACGCCGCTTTCTTCAGTATTGGCAGTAACGATCTTGCCCAGTACACGCTGGCGGTTGATCGTGGTCACCCGACGCTGGCCACGCAATATCGGGCCGATGATCCGGCAGTGTGGCGGATGATTGATTTGGCCGCTCGCGCCGCACAGCAGGCCGGTATTCCGATTGGCATCTGTGGCGAACTCGGTGGCGAACCGGATGCTGCGGTTGCCCTGGCCGGCCTGGGCCTCAACGAATTGAGCATGGCCCCGGCACGTATCCCGGTCGTCAAAGAGCGATTGGCGCAGACTTCGTGGGCTGAAGCGCAGGCCGCTGCAGCCCGGATGGTGCAGCGGGTTGAATGAGTCTGAGAGGTTCTATGTCCGAGCGACCCTGGATCGAACTCTTCCCCGGCGTTCACCGCCGGCGCATTGCCCTCACCGACCGTATCTATCAGATGGAGGTACGGCTGGCAGCCGGAAGTCACGTGCCGCTGCATAGCCATCCCGAAGACCAGGTGGCGTATGTGGTAAGTGGCCGGTTGCGGTTTCAGGTTGGTGAAGAGATCATCGACGCGACGGCAGGTCGTTCGGTTGCTATTCCCGGTGGCACCCCCCACGCGGTGTGGACGGTAGAGGATACACTCGCGATTGACACCTTTAGTCCGCCACGAGCCGATTATTTGCAGGTTGATGGCGATTGATAGTCGCGAGAGGGGGATCATAGGTACACGCATCCGGTCGATGTACAGGGGACGCGGAAGCGTAGCTTCTGCACACCCATCCTGAGCATACCCCCTACGTATCGTGTGATGCACCCCCCCCAAACCAACGCGGCAATAACGCCAGCAGGCCCCGCACCCGTTCGCGCAATTCTTCGCGGGCGGCGACAAAGGCGGCATGCCGCTGATCAGCAGTACCCTGAATAGCCACCGGATCGGCTACACTCCAGTGAATATGGCGGGCGGCCTCTGGCCACACCGGACACTCCTCGCGCGCAATGTCACACACCGTTACAATCAGATCAGGACGCTGATCGATGATCATTGTGATCGATTTGGAAACTTGCTGATCAATCGGTATCCCTACCTCTGCCATGACAGTGATGGCTAACGGATGGACAGCTTGCGGGTGCGTTCCAGCACTCATCGCCTGGACCTGACCATCGCTCAACACACGCAACCAGGCCTCGGCTATTTGCGAGCGAGCACTGTTGGCGCGGCACAGGAATGCTACTTTCACCGCCGGTAGTTCAAGCGGACGGGTGCCCGGCAATGCCAGTTCATCACCGATGCCGGTCAGCAGGGCAGCCATCGCTGCCAGATCGAGGCTGTAGTAGACAACCCGCCCATCAGCGTCGCTGCGGTGGGCACGTACCAGGCCAGCCTGACGCAACACGTGTAGATGATACGAGACCAGATTCTGGGCCAGACCGAGCGTCGTCACCAGCTCACTCACCTGGCGATCACTGTCGCGCAGGGACTGGATGATCTTCCAGCGCGTTTCGTCGGTCAGCAGGCGCAGCCCGTTCAGTGCTGAGGAAGAAGGTTGTGAGTTCATAGGGTTTGAAACTCTCTGCGATACGGCGTGCCCGTATCGTACCAGAGCCGGGCTGGTTCGGCAAGGAGATGGAAGAGGGAAGAGTATCAAGCTACACACAACCTTTTCAAGAACACCTTGCACAGGATAACCAAAGTCGTGTGGCGTAAACTTGAAGATGGAACGTTTCTGGAACCTCGCTGCCATTCATATTTTTCATATTTGGTTATACCCCCACACCCGCAATAATCTTCGCCTTGTCAAATTTCTTTAAACGAACAAGCTAATGCGGTTGCTGTTGTTTAAGGTATTCGATAACATCCGCTGCAAGAGAAAATTGTAAGCACTGTTGAGCTACGGCTTCAGCAGCTGGCAAAGACCACTGACGAATAATATCTTTAATTATCGGAATGAAAGACGGTGCCATGCTAAACTCATCAAGATGTAAACCAAGTAAAAGTGGAACTGCTAGAGGATCACCTGCTAGCTCACCGCATAGCCCCACCCACTTTCCTGCTGTGTGAGCAGCTCGGATTGTTTTATCAATAAGATGCAGGACAGCCGGATGATACGGACTCGCCAGTACCGAAACTCGTTCATTTGTTCGATCTACAGCCAAAGTATACTGAGTCAGATCATTCGTTCCTATGCTGAAAAAGTCTACTAACGGCGCAAAGCGATCTGCTAATAATGCAGCTGCCGGAACCTCAACCATAATACCAAATTGAATCTTATCTGGAAGAGGAAGTCCTTGTGCTCGTACACAAGTCTGAGCCTCTTCAAAGATCTCTCGCGCTCTTGCCACCTCAGCCAGTGAAGACACCATTGGTAGCATGATACGAAGATCACTACCAGTTCCGCTTGTGCTGGTCTGAGCAACAGCAGTAAGCAGAGCAATAAATTGTTGTTCCAAAATATCTGGGCGTTCACGAATTGTGCGAATTCCCCGCCAACCAAGAAAAGGGTTTGGTTCCTTCTGTGTACCTAGATAGGGAAATTCTTTATCTCCTCCAATATCAAGAGTACGTACAACTACCGGACGGTTACCCATTACCTTAAGCACATCCTGATAGGCACGTACTTGTTCCGCAAGTGTAGGGACATTATTTCGTTGCAGATAAAGAAATTCTGTTCGAAACAATCCTACTCCTTCGGCCCCAAAATCAATAGCTGATTTAGCATCTTCAACACCTCCGATATTCGCAACTATTTCTGGATGAAAAGAGCCATCTTTAGTCACTGCCGGCAGAGTAGCCTGACTTAAAACGAACTGGTAACGAGAATCGATCAGTTCCTTTTCTTTACGAGCTATCTCTAGTTCATGGAGAGTAGGACCAACGTTAAAGAGGCCACTATTACCATTCACTATAGCTAACGTACCATTACGAATATCAGACAACTCGAGAGGGACACTCACTACTGCTGGTATTCCCATTGCTCGAGCTAAAATCACTGCGTGAGAAGTTGGGCCACCGCGAGAGGTAACAATAGCCAATATCTTATCACGATCAAATTGGATAGTATCTGAAGGTGTTAAATCTTCAGCAACCACAATGATTGGTTCAACAATTTCTCCAGCCTTTTCCTCTTTCTCTGATCCCTGAAGGCACCGTAGCACACGGTGAGCCACATCGCGCACATCTTGAGCACGACTGCGAAAATACTCATCCTCAAGGTTTGAGAGTGCTTCCGCATATTGCTCAAACGCCTTATACACTGCGGCCTTTGCATTACGATGCTCACGTAGCACCATTGTCCGCAAAGTTGCTAACAGTTCTTCATCAGCGAGGAAGAGGCGATGCGCAGCGAATATTACTGCCTCTTCCTCACCAGCAATCTTACGCGCTCGTTCTTCTAGTGCTATTAATTGCGTATGTGCTTGTTGCAAAGCATGCTGAAGATGACGCCATTCACTTATTGGATCATCGGCAGAGTGTTCAGAGATAGTAACTTGTTGGCTATGGTAAACGAATACTGGACCGATAGCTATCCCAGGTGAACCTGATTGACCTTGATATCGTGGCATCTTTTCCAGATCCTCTACTCAGAAAGATCCCTGATCAGGAATGAGAAGTTGTCGATTCCTCAAAGTTATGCCGAATAAGAGCGATTAAAGCGCTAATCGCTTCTTGAGCTTGATCGCCCTGAGCTACGATCTCTACTGTATCGCCTTGATTAACTGCTAGCGTTAGTACACCTAGCGCACTTTTAGCATTGACTGGTGGCTTCGAACCATTCAACTTACGAACCGTAATGGAACAGGGAAATCTAGCTGCCAGTGTCACGAAACGCGCTGCAGGACGAGCATGCAGACCTGCTGGATGATCAATAGTAATGATTGTTGAGACTTGTGTGTTCATAGCTAACACCCCAATAATTGATCTTGTTCCTGACGAAGCTGAAAAATAACCTGGCTTTTGTTCAATTCAACCTCATCATAGTGAATTGGACAATGTGCTTTAATAGGACGTATCACCGTTGCCCCAACGATCAAACCTAACGGCACTTCACCATCACGATGAGCTTTTTCAAATTGTTCAATCATGCCGTATACGGTAAAGCCACCTAAAGCGTCTATAACCTCTCCAGGATATAGATCACGTTTAGCATAAGCTACCGTCTCTGCAACAGGTGAACGAGAAGTAGCAAGAAACCTTTCCTTCTCAAGTGCAACTCGTGCCACAGTAATAGGTGCTTCAAGATTTGCAAGGTGGTAAGGACGATATAATGTCCAATAGTTATGATCGGCATGACCAAGCAATCTGAGATAACGCAAGTCACGAATGATTTTAGGCTGATCCGTGGTAATAACCACAAATACACCAGGTGCCACATCACCAACTGCAAAATCAACCACTTTCGTGTTATTAAAAATACCACCCAGTGCTTTAGGAATAAACACTTTTGGTAAATCTGCTACTGTACAAGAGGGACCATATCCTCCTGTTACTTCTGGTGCATACCCAAGAGCATTGCCGATTGCAGTCATTTCAACCATGGTTTTTGTACCATCTACAAATGATGTCAACATTTTAGGATTCATGCCTTGTTTCTGCGCTTGTAGTCGCAGACGATCAGGCGTAGCTGTCCGATCAAGGGGATTGTTCTTTCCTTTACCAATATAGGCCACCTCAAAACCCAGTGCATCAGCAAAATCAAACAGTTCTTTGATGGCACCGGGTTCATCGCCTGCGGCAAGAGTATAAATTACACCTCTCTCGGCAGCTAATTTAGCTAAACGATAACCAATCGTAGCATCTGTTTCAACATTCATATTGACAACATGCTTACTATGTTGGATAGCAGCATAGCAAACACGAGCACCAACTTCAGGGATACCAGTGCATTCTAAGATAACATCCAGATTTGCAATCTGAACGAGAAAAGCCGCATCAACTGTTGCAATTCGATGACCTGAATCAATTAACTCAGCTGCCCTTTCTGGATCCTCATCAAGATGAATAATCATCTCGGGTGATACACCACTCTCTAAATAACCACTTTCTGCTTGACCGGGGATAATATCCGCAACCGCTACCACTCGCAAACCTTCCATCCTTTCAGTCTGACTAATAAAGCCGACGCCCATCTGTCCGGCACCAACCAAACCTACTCGTATCATCTTTTGGTGTTGGGAATATTGAATGAGACGTTCTCGTAAAGACATGGCATAAATCCTTTCGGGCTAAAATTTCTTCCGGGTGAAAAGTATATGCGCCACCAAAATTAAAGTCAGAAAGAGCAAAGATATCCATCACATGTCATTCTTGACATGTATTTTTAACGATTAATTAAATTGATTCGAAATTTAATATTTTATCCTGCAATTAACTTCTTTGAAACAAGATTATAATATTGAGTAATAAAACATCTCGTTCCAATTAAGGATCAGACGCAAAACCAAAGGTTTCGCCTATTTTAATGTGTGGGAGTGGGCGCATCTCAACACAAATGTCACCAGGCATTTCAGGGGTTTTCTCTCCATTGAACTTGATTACGAAATGACCAAGTGAACATAAGTTTTGATTCGCAACCTCTCCCACAGCAAGGACTGTGAAACGCTCATCACCAATGTAAAACACGTCTCCCACGACTACATCTGAGATGAGCGTTCCACCATCGTGAAGAATGGCAAAGCTACGTAATTCGTCCGGCGCATTTTGTCCGAAGAAAACCATTATCCCTGCCGAACAAAACTCGTCGACAAGCGGACCAATTGCAGAAATAGTCGCTGAAAATTTGATCATGCGAATGCCCGCTAGTATTACTCATCGATCAATTCCACATCTTCCGGTCTTACACCCGAGACAAAATATTCTTCAGTGATAAAGCGCATCAATGGACCAGAAGGCGAGGTTGGATAGATATCAACGGTCGGTACTTTTTTCATAGGATAGACGCCAATGCGCGCAGTACCTCCACAATCGATCACAGCAACCGCAATTTCACTAAAATCGGCCTTTGATTTAAACCCATCAAACGGTCGCCCACCAGTCAGATTAGCGATATGTTGAGCCAGAGGATGAATACCGCCACCAGTTACTGAATAAATGAGATCCCTTCCCGGTTTCGGTTCAATAATGAGAGGCCCCCCCCAACCCTTCGGTCCCTTCTTAATCCGAACCTTGCGGTACTTTTTCACCTCAGTCATAGACATATCCTCCTTTCTTGATTTGATTCGGGTATGAAGCTTGAGACAAAGTTGCTTCATACCCTTCAAAGATCAAAGACCAACGCTGAAGATCCAAGCGATGATGACAGCAATAGGACCGGTAATAAGTCGAGAGAACAGTACTGCCGGCACCCCAACTTCGACCGTCTCAGGCTCAGCTTCACCTAATGCCAGACCAACAGGGATAAAATCGCATCCTACTTGTGGGTTGATAGCAAATAAAGCAGGCAAGGCAACATATGCCGGGAGTGCCTGGCTGGCAAACTGAGTTCCTAATAACGTGCCTATAATCTGGGCAATCACGGCACCTGGACCGAGAAGTGGCGATAGTACCGGCAAACCGATTATAAGTGACATAATAACCAGGCCTACAGGATTTGTAGCCAGTGGTTGCAAGGCTCGCGCCAAAATATCGCCAATGCCGGTGGCGAGAATAACACCGATAATGAAAGAGATAAATGCCATGAAGGGCAGGATATTTTTCACAACCTGATCGATAGCTTCTCGCCCTGATTGGTAGAGCGCACCGACTACTTTTCCCGCTCCGCGACCGATGCGCTCTAACAGCTTTGTTATACCCTCCATCGCCTTACCTCCTAAGCCGCATAGGCTACACGTCGTGCCAACAGGAATGCAGTTATTCGCTCAGTAACAAGACCACGAATGAAGATGACAATTAAGCCAACTATCAGATAACGTACTGCCAGTGCCGCTGTTTCTTCACTGCCGTAGCCAGCAGTTATACCTTGGGCAATACCTGCCCACACAAATAACTCGCCTGGATTCACGTGAGGAAAAATACCAAGTGGGGGATGAACGAAAGATACTGCTGCATCGTAGAACGCTGGTTTGTAGCGCTCGGGCAGGAAGCGTCCCATTGTGTATGCCATCGGATTGGTGAGAACGAAGACGGATACAACCGGTAAGACCAAATAACGTAATGGGGTGTACAGAAAACCCTCTTTGCCGGCTGCCTCTCCAATCTTATCGATCCGCTCCTGGCCGATAAGTGCAACCAGAGCATTGAAGGCTGTCAGTAGTACAATGACAAGTGGAACAATACCGGTTACCAGTCCGACGAACGTCTCAGCGCCCTTCTGGAATAAGCCGATGAACCATACAGCGGCATCAACTAAAAATTCCATTGCCTACCTCCCTGAATAACTAAGCTACGATTAGACCACTCCCAGACCCTGCGCACACTTTCGACTTGTATGACCTCCTTTCAGCTCAATTCCGCAAAGAAGTGGTTTCGGCAGAAGGAGTCGACTCAACAAAAGTCTGATCCCGCTCCTCTATCTGCCGTGCTTTGAATTCAACGATATGCTGAGCCGCATTCCGCAAGGCAAGGACAAGTTTTGGATGAATGTGTCTGGGAAGTGATATGCTCTCGTCTAACAAATCACGGACATTTATGCCTTCTAATCCAGGTAGCGGCTTAAGTCTTGCTAGCACTGTCCATCCAGATAGTTGTTCACAATGACAAATTTCGTTTGTCTCTGGATCGACAACGAGAATAGCATATTGCCGACGCCTCCAGGCAGATCCTGCCATCCCAACTGATACCAGGCGACCAGACCTGCGCAGTTGACTTACTCGGCCGTAGAATTGACGTAATTGAAAATAGGAAAGGAACAATTGCAAAATCCAGGCAGCGGCCAACCCAAGAATGATAGTACTTGCAGTAATATCTATTGGCTGCATATCACCTCCCATTTTATAACAACATAACCTGTGGATCCTCAAGCACTACCTTGAGATCGTGAAGAAAAGCAGCAGCCACCGCCCCATCGACAACTCTGTGATCGACACAAAGTGTAAGCTTCACAAGGGGACGAACTGAAATTCCATTATTTTCATCAGCAACAACCTCTCGACATACTGCACCAACCGCCAAAATAGCAACCTGTGGAGGATTGATAATTGCCGAAAAGCGCTCTATACCAAACATACCAAGGTTAGAGATAGAGAAAGTACCATCTACGACCTCATCTGGACGTAGTTTATCAGTACGAGCCCGCTGACTCAGGTCGTCGATCTCTCGAGCTATTTGTAATATCCCCTTTTCATTTGCCTTTCGGATTACTGGTACAATCAACCCTTGTTCAAGCGCAACTGCAATACCAATATTAATTTCATCAACTAAGACGATCTGTTCCTCATGCCCAATTGATTGTAACCAGGCATTTAGGTAAGGGTGCCGTTTCAATGCCCATGCAGCACTCTTCACAAAAATAGCTGTCAAGCTAACTTTAGGCTGTTCGTCAAGATGGTGTCGATTAGCTTTAGCTCGCAGTGCTTCTACCTCAGTTACATCAACGCGTACCTCAAGCTGGATATGTGGAGCTTCCTGTGCACTCCGCTGGAGTCGGCGAGCAATGGTACGACGCATGCCTGTGAGCGGCAGCTTGCGATAACCGGATTGCGTTTGGGTATCACCAGTGATGGTTGAAGACGTCACAACATCTTCGGGTTGCTTGATTGGCCCAGACGTGGTAAATGTCGCATCTAATGAAGATCTGGTAGCCAAATAATTTTGCACATCACTGGATTGCACACGATGATGAGGACCCGTACCTTTCACTTTGCTTATATCAATACCTGCTTCACGTGCTAATCGGCGTGCTGCCGGCACCGCTCGAACTTTATTCATTGATAACTGCCGTAGAGTGTTTTCTACGTCACGACGAAGAATTCGTCCGTTTGGACCACTACCCTGGATTCGGTCAAGAGACAATCCAACTGTGCGAGCTACCCGTTCAGCAAGCGGTGTTGCCTTCGGCTCGCTGCGTTGTGAAGGTGCAGAGTTAACAACCATATGATGGTCTGTGCCGCTCTGACTTGCGGATTGCACCCCTACTTCTTCGAGTGGCATAATGTACGCGATAACTTCCGTTACCGGTACGACGTCACCTTCTCGATAGCGCACATTACCAAGTACACCACGTGCAGGTGCTTCAACCTCCATATTGACCTTATCAGTAGTTACTTCAACAATCGGTTCGCCAATATCAACCAAATCACCCTCACGTTTAATCCAGCGAACAATTTCTGCAGTCTCCTGGGTAAAGCCAAATTTTGGCATAATTACTTCACGCACCATTGTTTCCTCACACTCTTAATGCTACTAAATCACGAGCAGCCGCAATAATATTTTCAATCTGAGGCACTGCGTGATATTCAAGAGTTCGGTTATATGGGATGGGAATATCGAGTCCACCAAGTCGGCAAATAGGCGCCTCGAGGTAATCAAAGGCCGTACTTTCAGCGATCCGAGCAGCGATCTCGCCACCAAAGCCAGCCATCTTAACAGCTTCATGCACTATTAACACCTTACCGGTTTTTACCACCGACTCTAGAATTGGTTCATCATCTAAAGGTCGCAACGTTCGCGGATCAATGATTTCTGCTTCTATTCCTTCTCGAGCCAATTGTTCAGCAGCTTCAAGTGCTCGTTGTACCATCACCGAAGTGGCAACAATTGTGACATCACGACCCTGGCGAACTACGTGACTCTTTCCAAGAGGAACTCGATATATATCTTCTGGTACAACACCTTTTGTTTTATACAAAAGCTTATGTTCGATAAATATGACAGGGTTATTGTCTTCAATCGATGCGATGAGCAATCCCTTCGCATCGTAGGGTGTTGCAGGCATTACTACTTTCAAGCCCGGTATATGAACAAACCAATTCTCCAAACTTTCTGAATGCTGAGCTGCCGCTCCGGTACCTGCACCACCCGGCATGCGCAAAACGAAGGGTACGCTGGCTTTACCACCGAACATGAAACGAATCTTCGCTGCCTGCAATACTAACTGCTCCATACTGAGGGTAACAAAATCCATGAATTGAATCTCCCCTACAGGACGAAAACCTGTTAATGCTGCACCAATGCAAGCGCCAGCAATACCAGCTTCCGAAATCGGAGTGTCGATAACCCGATCTTCGCCGAATTCTTCGATTAACCCTGCTGTTGCACCGAATGCACCACCATACAAGCCAATATCTTCGCCAATCAAAAAAACCGTTTCATCTTCTTTCATCTTCTGCCGTAGGGCTTCACGAATTGCTTCGACATAAGTAATTTCACGCATACAATCCCTCAAAAATAGTATCAGGATCAGGTTCCGGACTGGCCTGAGCAAATTCGACCGCTTCCTCGATCATAGTCCGAGCTTGATCAACGATAGCTTTGAATTCAGCGTCACTCATTTGAATCAGTCTGGCTAATCGCATGATTGGATCACGAGATTGCCAATCTTTCACCTCATCACGACTCCGATAAGCTTGACGGTCACTCTTAGAATGACCTTTCCAACGATAGGTAATCGCTTCAACAAGTGTTGGCCCATAACCACTTCGCGCTCTTGCCACAGCCTGGCGAACTGCTTCATACACTGCTAATGCATCGTTACCATCAACCGTTATTCCAGCTATCGCATATGCAGCAGCTCGCTGGCTCAGGTGATTGAGTCTGCACGCTTTCTGGATCGGCATTGACATAGCGTATTGGTTGTTCTCACAGAGATAAACCACGGGTAAGTTCCAGATACTGGCCATATTTAGGGATTCGTGAAAAGCACCAGTATTGACTGCACCATCACCAAAAATAGTGAGACAAACCTGAGAAGATCGGCGCTTTTTAATACTCAATCCAACACCAACTGAAATGGGAATACCACCACCAACAATACCATTTGCACCCAAATTATTCATTTCAACATTAGCAATGTGCATTGATCCACCACGACCACGGCAATATCCTGTTTCTTTGCCTAAAAACTCTGCCATCATTAGCCGTACATCACTACCCCAGGCCAGACAATGTCCATGGCCACGATGATGGTTAAGCAAATAATCTCCAGGTTTCATCGCTGCAGAAGCACCTATCGCCACAGCCTCCTGCCCGATCGAAAGATGCATCGTGCCGTGTACTAATCCACGCGCAAACAGTTCTTCGGCTTTTTCTTCAAAAGCACGAATAATCTGCATTCTAAGCACCCATTCACGCAAGCGTTCATTCCCTAATTCGTTGATGAGCTTACTATGATCGGGAGAGAAAATCTCTGATGTAGACATGAGCATTTCCATAAGTATGACTTATCTCCTCACAGAGTTCCATCACCCTCAAAAAACTTCTGTATTCGGAGGGCAGCTATTTCATCAGTCACTAAATAATTGATGAACTTTGCACGGCTGGCTGCCACAATAGGCAAAGCTTTCGATTGACCTCCAGCAACCCCGATCCGCACTGGGATAGAGCACAAGGTCGCAGGATCTACTCCGACAATACAACGTGTTAATGGGGTGTTTACCAGATTACCATCAATATCCACATGAATAGCGCACACATCACCTACTGCACCTGCTTCGCGCAATGACTCCAATTGGTAAGAGTCGAGATACCCTGCACGCAAGAGGCTGGCATGCTCAACATCGATAGTACCAATACCAACTAATGCGAGATCAATCTGCTTGAACTGATACATTACCCGTCTAATGTGGGGGGCATTGAGTAGTGCAAGCTTCGTTGTTTCGCTATCAACAATTAGTGGTAATGGGAGGGTTGAATATTGCCCCCCGAGTAAACGCGCCAAACGTCTGGCCAGCTCTGGTCCATCAATGTCTGAGTTCAGTGTACCTAGAGAGCCGATCATTTGAATAACTCTCAATCCCTCCAACGTTTGACTGTGTACTGCATTGACAGTTTCATATACCGCTGTTCCCCATGAAGTACCGATAATTATGTGCTCTTGCAGATGAGCCTCCAGGAGGAGCGCTGCCAGCGCTCCCAAGCGACGAAGCATTTCAGAATGACCTAAGGAGCCGCGCTGTAGGACGCGAACTTCTTTGAGCTGGAGAACCTTCTGTAAATACACCTCAAGTTCTCGTACTCGTTGAAGTGGGTAATGAATTCGAATCTCCACGATACTCTGCTCACGCGCTTCGCTTATAAGGCGTGAAATCATTGATCGTGAATAACCTAGTTTCTGAGCAATCTGACTCTGTGTCAGTTGTTGCTCGAAATACATTTCGGCAATCCTTGCCAAAAGCTCCATGCGACGAGTTTCCATAACTCTTAGTTATCGGTTTTATAATGGTTGCTCACATATTACCGAAACAAGAACAATCAATCAATACGTATGTGAAAATCTTTCACACATGTGAAAAGGGCGGTGAAAGCTAACAGCTCACTCTGTGAGTCTCTTCGCTCATGAGAGTCACCTCACATAGTAACCACACCTCATGTGCCGGCAACCGACGGGAGACGTCTTTTCCTACGTTTGCAGTGGAATTCTATAGGGGTGGGAAGCTGAAAGAGCCCATAAGAGTATGCTCAAACAGAGTGCACTGTTATCAGAGATGAGCCGACATGTCAGTACAAACCGAAGAGGCGCCAGCAGCGCCTCTCCGTCAATATGCGGCGGTTAGTCCCGCAGTAGTTTGCGCCCGGCGAGGACCGCTCCGGCGGCCAGTGCGCCGGCACCGAGCACGATTGGCCCCCAACGCCGGGTACGGGTATCGGCCAGCACAACTCGCGCGGTGTTGTAGCCACTCGCACCGAAGACGCCGCCACCCGGATGGGTGCTGGCGCCGGTCAGGTATAACCCCCGAATCGGGGTACGGTAGCCGGCCAGTTCTGGCAGGGGGCGGAAGAAGAACATCTGATCAAAGCTCATCTCGACGTGCATGACGTTGCCCCGCAGCAGGCCGATCCGCCGCTCAAGGTCGAGTGGGGTTTGGATGAAGCGGTCGATAATCTTGCCGCGCATGTTTGGCGCGTACCGGTAGAGTACTTCGAGGATCGAATCGGCAACCGACTCGCGGATGTCGTCCCAATGCCGGCCATTGCTGAGCTGGTACGGGAAGTATTGCGACCAGAGGAATACGGTGTGCTTGCCGGGCGGTGCCACATCGGGATCGATGGCCGAAAAGGTCATGGCAATCACCGCCGGTTCGCGGCTGGGTTCGCCGCGCAGGTAGTCTTCGTAGGCGCGCCGCACGTAGTTCATGCTGGGACTCAGCAGTTGCAGGCCGTGGTGACTCTCGTGTGGGCGGCCGTAACTGCGGGCGGCGATGTAGTCGGGCAGCTCTTCGGCGGCGCAGCGCACGGTCATGCCAAAGCCGTTCCCGATCCGAATGTGGTTGAGGCGTCGCACCAGATCGGTACTCAAATGCTCGGGGCCAACCAGTTGCAGGAAGGTTGTCAGCACGTGGGCATTGGAAACGACAATCGGGGCCGAATAGCGCTGACCGTCTGCCGTTTCGACACCCTGCACTCGCCCGTTCTGCACCAGGATGCGCCGCACCGGGGCATCGAGGATGACTTCGCCCCCCATGGCTTTGAGCGAGCGGGCCATGGCCTGGGTCAGCATGCCCGAACCACCACGGGGATGTTTGGCGCCGCTGTAGTGCAACATGGCGTGCCAGCCGAAAAAGTCGCCGGCACCGATTTCGTCTGGTGGAGGGCCGCTCTGCGCCGCCAGCCAGGTCATCGCTGCCCGCATCGCCTCGCTCTCGAAGGTCTCTTCAATCAGTTGGGCATAGCTGGTGAAGAGCCGGCGCGTTACTTCCAACACCTTCTGTTCAGCTTTCGGCAAGCGGGGGATGCTCGACGCCACTTTGCCGAACAGCCGGGTAACTGATGGCGGGTTGAGGAAGACATCAAACACCGCCTCGTTCAGGGGTGTCCAGAAATCGAGGAAGCGCCGGTAGGCTTCGGCATCGCGCGGGCTGACCGTGGCAATGCTCTGGCACGTGCGTTCAACATCGCGGTAGAAGTAGATCGCGCCACTCCCGTCGGGAAGTGGATAGAAGGCATACGGGTCCATGTCGATGTACTCGAGACCATGACGTTCGAGTTCGAGATCACGGACAATCGGGGTAAGGTGGATCATGATGTGGGCCGATGAGCCAACATCGATTTTGTAGCCGGGGATGACCTCTTCGGTACAGACGGCTCCGCCGACAATCGGGCGTCGTTCGAGTACCAGTACGCGCTTACCGGCCTTTGCCAGGTAACCGGCACAGGTGAGGCCATTGTGACCACCACCTACGACAATCACGTCGTAGTCGCTCGTTGCTGCCATGGACAACCTTTCTTGCACTGTTTACACAACACGTTCCATGATCAGTATACATTCATCTTGCGGCTCGGCTGGAGAGATTTTGTCATCGGTGCTTAGCGCGTTACCCGATAGATCACGACTTCGTCCTGCGCAAACACAGGGGTGCCGATCTGGGCCAGCACGTCCAGGCCGCTCGCCGGGTAACGTTCACGTTCCAGGCTGCCAATGTAGATGTAGTCAATGCTGTATTGATCGATCAGCGGCCTGATCCGGTTGAGATCGCCACTGCGGTAGATGGTGTCAACCGCGATGCAGCGTGGCCCCAGCTCGGCCAGGGCCTGTTGGTCGCCGCCACGCCACTGCATCTCGTGACCGACCCATCCCAACACGGTGGGCAGGCCACTCGCTGCCGACACGCCACCAAAGCCCTGCCAGTTGTACGAGCCTCCACACCGTGGCTGTTCGCTACCCGCAGCCACAGCGGCCTCGTTCTCTACCGCCACGGCCTCCAGTACGACACTACCCGCCGGAGCATACTGGCGCAACCAGGCAATTGCTGCTGCCCCTGCCGCCGTCTGTTCGCGCGGCGTGTAACCATTCAGGCCGATCATCGGCCCGCGCCCGATGTCGCGCACCACAATCCACGGGTACACACTGGCTCCGATCAGCAACAGGACGGTGCACACACTCACCAATCCGGCCAGTAGACGTTGCCGGCCAGATGCCAGTGCCCAAACCAACCAGAGGGCAACCGGCGCCAGAACGCCCCACAGCAGCCAGACCTGGTAGTAGAACTTGAAGATGGTGTTCATCCGCGCCGATAGCCCCTCGAACACGTCGCGAATGTAGATGATCTCGACGCCGAACAGGACTGCACTTCCCAGCGTGGCGATCAGCATCCCGCAGCGTACACCGGCTTCATCGGTCGTGAGCGCACGCCAGCCGGTGTACACGGCCAGACCGGCCAGAGCGAGCAGGGGAAAACCGATCAGCAGGCCAATGCAAAGGAGGATGAACGGTAGCCATTCCACCCAGCGTGGCATCTCGCCGATCGCTACGCCCGTACTATCAACCACGGTGGTTGATCGGTAGAGATAGCTACCGGCGATGATCGGCAGCGCCATCAGACCAAAAATGATGATAAAGGCGTGCCAGCCACTCCGCTCCCCCAGGTAGATACCGATGATGCTGGTGAGGCGATTGAGTAGTGGGAGATCAAGCCAGGGCGTTGCCCCGCCAACCGGCGCCCGAAAGGTGAGGTGAAAGGGTAGAAAGAGCACGAATGCCAGCAAAGCGATGATCACTGCTTCACGCAACCAGGTACGCCAGGGGAAAGCGACAGTCGGTTGCCGGTAAGCCAGCGCCAGGCTTCCCCAGTAGAGCAAGAGATAGGTCGGCAAATCCCAACTGTTGATCGCGTAGAGGCTGCCGAGGATGATGCCGTGACCAATGCGCGTGAACCAGTCAGGACGTTGTGCGCCGCCGGACAGGGTCGCAACCGCCAGTGCCAAGCCGATTGCCAGTGTAGTGAAGGGCAATGCCATCACGTGCGGATGCATATCACCCAGGCGCAGGCTGAAGAACGGAAACTCGGTGATCGTGTAGCGCCGTTCGCGCTGCGGTGGATCGCCGGGGATGGTGTAGCCGTCCCACAGCGAGCGTGATGGCCACCACCAGTTGAAATCGTTCCACTTATCGGCCCGGCGCCAGCTCTCGATCAGGCCAAAGTCCTGGGCGTTTGTCGCGTAGGGTAAGACGATGATCGACTCGCCGCGCCAGGATTGCGCTATCGCCGCCAGAAGCTGCCGATCATCGAGGGCCACCACCCGTTCATCACCCAGCATGACCTGAAGCGCACCCGATTGATTGCCGGCACCCAGAATGATCAGCGCCCCCAGCACACCCAGCCCTGCCCGCACGAAGGCAGGTGGAGGCCGTTTGAGCAGCCCCAACAGCGTCTCGATCAGACCGACAGCCCCTTGCGCCGTCATTCCGGCCAGCAGGGCCAGCGCCAGATTGTAGGCAGTCGCCGGCGGTAAGCCACTGATCATCGCCGGCACACTCATCAAGAGATAGCCAAAGTAGTAGTAGTTGATGCTGTAACCAGCCAGCCATGGGTCTTGCGGTGGAAAGAGACCGCTCCGCTGAATGGCATTGAAGAAGGCGAAGTCCATCGGGCGCTCGGTACCCCACGGTGTCGGATCGTGTGCCCGCAACCAGACAATGCAGAGCATGGTTAGCAAAAAGATGACTTCACCGCGCAGCGCCGCCGCTATCGGTGGTAAACGCCGATGGTTCCCCCGCCATAACCAGAGCCAGCCACTGCTCCCGACCAGCAACAGACTGATGATGATCAATGGCAGCTCGAACCGGCCCAATCCGAGCATCGCCAGCAGCCAGGCGGTAAAACCACTGAGTAGCAGGCCGAGCGGGCGGGCCAGGGCAAAGGCCAGGCCGGGTAGATGACCAAACAGCCGCACCGCAGCCGGCCAGCCCACAATGGTGAAGACCTGAACGGTGACCCACCAGATCAGCACATCGCCGACCAGTTCGCTCATGGTTGTCCTCCGTTCAGGCGATCCAGCATCTGGCGCGCTTCTCCGGCCCAGCGGCCTTCAGGTGCCAGTTGCAGGTAGCGTTGCAACGCATCCTGGGCCAGGGTAGTCTGGTTTCGTAACATGAACAGCCGGGCCAGTTGGAAGTAGGGGTCGGGCAGGCCCGGATCAGTACTCAACGCCTGCCCTAACGCAATCTCAGCCTTGTCCAGCCAGCCCCAATCAAGCAGGGCAGTTGCCAGTTTATTGTAATTCCCGGCAGTCGGACTGGCCCGCACTGCGGCCAGATACGCCTGCTCAGCCTCCTCGTAGCGTCCGGCGTCGGCTAAAATGTCGCCCCAGAGATGGTGCAGGCCGACATCATCAGGATTGGCAGCCGCAGCAGTCGCCAACACCTCTGCGGCTTCGGTAAGCCGTCCCTGCCGACGATAGGCTTCGGCCAGGCCAAATGCCAGTGGGGCGTTGGTAGGTTGTGCCGCAACTGCGGCTTCAAGTTCCGCCAGATCGATCACCGGTTCATTTGGGGGCGGCGAAGGCGGTGGCGCAGGTTGAGTCACCGGCAGCCTTTCAGCACGTAAGAGCCGATAACTGTCGGGTAAATCGGTCACGGCGTAGATGGTCACTCCATCCTGTTCGTAGACCGAACGGAGATAGCGATCACGCAACACGGCGAATTTGGAGAGACCTTGCGGGTAGAATGCCCGCTCAACACCTCCGACATAGACGTAGTCTACGTTGTAGCGGGCCAGAATCCGCAGTGCGGTATCAGGGTCGGTCGTGGTGAAGAAGGTCTCGACATCGCGCACCCGCTGTCCGGTGACCACCGGATCACGCTGTTCATCAGCGTGCAGCGCACTGATCACCGTCGGCAAACCGGTGGCTGCGGCCACGCGAATAGCGTAGGCGCGGTAGAACCAGAGGCTCGATTGCAGCACAACCGGTGTGCCATCGATCTGCCGGTTGAGCCAGCGAATCGCCGCTGCATCACCGCTGAGATCAACCTGGACGAAGGCTGTATCGGGAGCGCACCCACCAAACGCCTGACAATCGTAGGTAAATGTGGCCTGTTCCATAAAGGCCATACCATCAAGTGTCGGGCCAGTCTCGACATCAAACCGGGTCACCAATCGCGAGGGAATCGCCACCGGTGCATAGCTACCGGCGATTATGGCCGGAATAGCAATGATCGCCAATCCTGCCATGACGGCGCTGGAACCACCGTAGCGTTGCAAGCCACGCAGCAGCCGGGGCAAGAGGCCAGCTGCCGCCAGCCCCAATAACACCCAAACGTGCAGACCAAACTTGAAGACAGTGTTCATGCGGTACCAGTCACTGCCATCGAGATGGTCGCGGATGTAGACAATCTCTACCCCCAACGACACCGCCCACGCCACCCAGCACAGGAGAAGCGCATACCATGCCGGTGCGCCGGCTGCCCGTCGCATCAGCAAGATCGTCGTCACCATCAACACAACGAACAGCGACAGCCGCAGTGCCAGTTCGGGGACGGCAGCACCGATGATCATCAGCAGACCGATCCCACTTGCAATTAGTGCCCAGCGGCGACCGGCAAAGCCGCTTCGCCAGCGCTGGAGCAATCCACCGGCAATCACCGGAATCACGATGATCAGGGGCACGCCGTAGATAAGCAGATAATCCAGGGGAAGCGTGACACCGGTGGTGACCAGGCCAATGCCACGTACCATCGGCCAGTAGCGGTCGAAGAAGGGCGCGAAGAGCAGCAACGATCCCAACCCCAGCCCCACGGCCTGCACGACGGCCAGCGTCAGTGGTTGCCAGCGCCAGCCGGTGCGACGGATAGCACCGGCAATAATTGCCAGCCCGCACAACAGACCGTAGGTCGGAAAATCCCACGAGTTTGTCACCGCTAATGTCCCCAGGGTCAGTGCGCTGAGGAGCCAGAGCGGACGTTGAGGGCGCAAGATGAGGTGCCAGCCACAGACGATTGCCAGCAGCGCCAGCGGCAGTGCGATGAGATGCGGATGCAGATCGGCGTACAGGAAACTGAAGAGCGGAAATTCGTTAATCGTATAGGGAATGACGCGACTCGGCCCGACAAACCAATCACCGAGCAGTTCGGCCTGACCACTCAGCAAGAGGCGCAATCCCTGTGCTCCCAGCGACCAGCCGGCGGGGATCAGGCTGGTCAGATTCCCCATCAGACCGATCAGGCTGAGAGCGACAATACCGTAGCGACGACGCCCACCCAGACGAGTGCCCAATTCGTAAGCCCCGGCCAGAAGCATGCCGTACAGCGTCGCCAATGCCAGATTGAAACCGACTGCCGAATCGATACCGAGCAGTTTGATCGGCACCGACATCAGATAGAGGCCGTAGTAGTAGTAGTTGATATACCCGTTACTATAAAATGGATCGTAGGGTGGCATCTGGGGACTGCGGAGGATGGCGTTGAGAAAGCCCTGCTCCATCGGCTTTTCACCACCCCAAACCGGATGCCACAGATCGGGATTCAGCGCGCGAATAATGGTCATGGCGGCAAAACCGGCCAGGAAGATCGCCTCGCCGGGAAGGAGTGACCGCCACGCCGCTCGCTCAGGGCGCACGCCAACCCACCAGAGGAATAGCCCAATCCCGATCAGTACCAGCAGCCCACCCGCCAGACCTGCACTATCGTACCGCCACCAGCCAAGGCTGGCCGGCAACCAGATGACATACCCCAACAAGATCAAGCCAATCGGGCGTGCCCAGGCCAGACCGTGTACCCCCAGAGCCGCATAGGCAGGCAATACACCCAGCCCGGCGATGAGATACCAGACGAGTAACCAGGCCACGATAGCCAGCCACGGCTGCTCGTTCAGCATGGTATTCCAGCTCAATCGGCCCACTGAAGGTAAATCCTGCACCGGCTGCAACAACTCCAGCGCCGGTGTCGTGCGCAGCGACGGGGCGCGGATCGGCAGATCATTGGTCAGCATCTGTGGCTGGCCCGGTGTGCGCACGCGATAGAGCACGCTCTGCCCGGCCTGAAAGACCCGTTCCAGTTCGCCCTGATCTACCAACGCAGCGAATTTTGCCAGTCCTTCAGCACTGTAGAGTTGTCGTTCAACCCCGCCGACATAGATATATTCCACGCCATAGCGACGGATCGCCGCCAGCGCTGTTGTCGGATCGGGAGAGTTATAGATCGCGGCAATGACCTGTTGACGATAATTGATGACCGGCGTTGCGTTGACTGCACTGCGCTGCTGAATCTGGTGCCACTCCCAACCGAGGATCGTCGGCAGACCGGTAAAGGTTGCGATACGCCCGGCCCACTGATACGATGGTTGATGAGCTTCGAGAATGATCGCCGTTCCCCGCACATTCCGCCGCAACCAGTCAATCGTTGCCGCATCCTCATCAAGTGAGTAGCCGGGGCCATTGCGCATCTCGGTGATAGTGTTCAGGAATGCCGCGCCATCAAGCGTGCGCGGTGCGTCAGGGTTCCAGCGGTCGGCAATCCGGGCCGGAGCAGCGGTGACCGGGTACACCAGGCCGGCAGCCAGAAAGAGAGCGCACAGGCTGCGTAGTCCCCAACGCCAGAAAGGAAGCAATCGCTGCGTTGCTGCCCACAACCAGGGAAGCGCAACCGCGGTCGCGAGGGCAAGCAGTATCCACGTATGCAGGCCGAATTTGAAGACGGTATTCATGCGCCCTACATCACCGCGCACCACCACCATCTCAACCATGGCCCACAGCCCGATCCCGCCAAACGCCCACAGTAGCGGCACGATGATCGTGAATGAACGACGACGGATGCGCCACAAGAGCCAGGCTGTTGTGACCAGCACGCCGATCAGAGGCAGGATTGCCGGCAGATTCAAGCCCAGGGCCACCAGCCAGACCGCCAGCGGCACAATCACTATCAAAAGGCTTTCCCGCTGTCGCCACGCCCACAATCCCACAAACACGAACCAGATGATGAGCCAGTGACCACCAATCTGAACGATCTGACCGGTTGTGGTGCGTTCAGCGGTCAGGATCGTCTCCAGCAGGGTAAAGCCAGGCCCCTGCCAGAGGGCAATGCCACTGGATTCGGTGGCAAAGCTGGCAATAAATGGCGCAAAGAGGATATTTCCGACCAGAGCCGGAGCAGCCCCAACGACCAGCGCAACCAGCAGTGTAGCTGGCCACCCTCGCCCGGCCTGGCGCCAGCGCCGACCCGTTGCCAGCGCCACCATCAACCCGGCCAGGCCAACAAACGTTGGATAATCCCAGGTGTTGGTGGCCCGGATCGCACCCGCGACCAGGCCCAGCAGACCGATGATCCACCAGTGTGCGGCAGTTCCCTTGCGCATCCACGCCAGCGCCAGCCCTAATGCCGCCAGACTCAGGGGCATCACTATCATATGGGCGTGAAGATCGGCGAACAGAAACGTAAAGAAGGGAAATTCATTGATGGTACCCGGGGTAATGCGGGTGGCATCCCAAAAGGCCCACTCATACCGTCCTTTGGCCATCTGTTCGGCGGCATAGCCGTTCAAGAACCAGCCAGCCTGCGCCAGATTACCGATCAGCAAGACGAGAACCGGCGCCAATCCGGCGGCTATCAGCGCTGTTCGTTCACGCTGCGGTTGCGGTGAACGTGCTGCCAGCAGGTTATACACCACCCCAAACGCCCCCAACGCTGTCAGCGCGAAGATCGTCGCCACACCGAGGTTGTAGCCGACTGCCGGCGCGACACCGCTGAGATGAATCAGCGCACCAACCAGCACAAACCCAAAGTAGTAGTAGTTGATATACCCACCTGCGTGCCACGGATCAAGGGGTGGAAAGGCAGCACTCCGCAGCACCGCATTGAGGTAGGCGAAGTCCATGGGCTTCTCGCCGCCGCGTGCCGGATGCCAGAGATCGGGGTTGAACCAGCGCAACGTCAGGCCAATGAGCAGGAAAGCGAGAAAGACCATCTCGGCCATAGCGAGCGCCGACCAGCGCTCGTGCCAGATGCGGCGCAATGTAGTACGTTCACGCCAACCGATGAATCCTCCCACCCCTAGCACAACCATCCCGATTGTCCAGAGTGTGGTCGGTGCGAACGGTACCAGATGCAGACTGCCTCCCAACCACGCCAGATACGCGACCAGCAAGAGACCCACGATCTTGGCCAGACTATATCCCCGGTCGGGCAGGTTACGTAAGCGTGGCCCAATCACGGCAAAGATCGCCAGCCCTAATCCTTCCAGCCAGAACAGCCACCACATCGCGGCGAAGGGAGTGGTGCCCAACCAGGACCACCATTCACCGCCAGCCGCGTATCGTGGCCAGACACTCTCGGTCAGGCGCAGAGCCGTTGGGTTACGGTCGGCAATCAAAAGCGGCGACTTATACACCTCGCCCCATTCGACATTTTCGGTGATCAATCGCTCGGCCCGTTCACGGCTATAGAGCGGTGTCTTCTGAAAAATGAGCACGCGCGGATGGTCGTAAACGCTAAAAGCCTCTTCGGCCATCCAATCAGGAATGCGAATGCCGAGGATCGTTGGATACGAGGTAATCTCCGCCACCAGCTCAAAACCGAGTTCACCGTTGAACAGGTAGTGGTAATAGCGCATCAGGGCCGGATAGCGCATCCGCAACCGTGAGGTACTATCGTACACACGATTGCTGGTCAGCGTGATGTAATCAGCCTGATCGAGCTGATCGAGCAGACCGGGTTCGCTGCCATTACCGAAATACTTGACCGGTTCGTCCTCGGCATACGGTGACGAATCGATCCCAAAAAAGGTGATGTTCCAGGCGGCATTTGTCGTGGCCTGCAACGGGAGCGGATCGTCCCAGCGCTCGGACATGACAACACTGCCGGGTTGGGCATGCTCGGCGAGCCAGCGTGCTGCCTGTACCCGCGAATGGGGAACGGTGTAGATGCGTGAGAAGGCATAGGCCCAAACAGCGGTCGCTACCAGCACGACCGGCAGCGCAACTCTGGCTGTCCAGAATAGTAGGCGCTGTGTGGTACCGGTGAGCCGCTGCCGCCAGGAGATCGAGCGAACCGCGACAACTGCATGCAGTCGGCGGCGTCCCCACCGGGCCAGAGTCACCAGTGCCCAGGCCGCCAGCACCGTAAGCGCACCATAGATTGGCAGCAGGTACCGCAGCGTGACGGCGAACTGATTGCCTTGCCAGGCAAAATAGAACGTCGCCCAACACCAGAGCACCCAGGCCGGATGCCATGGCCGCCCAATGAGTGATGTCGGGTGAAGCGCCCATTGCCAGCCACGCCGGACATACCGCCCGGCGAAGAAGAGCCATCCGCCCCAGGCCGCCAGCCCCAGCAACGGCCCCATCCCCCACAACACCATATTCAGCCACGGAAAGATATAGGCCGGTCGGCCAACCCACTGCTGACCGGGCGGAAAGTCGTACTCACCGGTCACCAGGGCGCGTACCGTGGTTAAATTCTCACGAAAGCGGGGATCGAGCCGAATATCAAAAAACCCGGCACCGTGGAGGAGCGACGGGCCATCAATGCGTGGCGAATCGGCTCGCGAGCCGATAAACGCATCGGGAGCGAGGGCGCGGAATGCGACAAACGAGACCAGGCCGGCGAGGATCAAGAGCAACAGTTCGCGCTGCACCCAGCGATTGACGAGAGTCGACCAGCGCTGCCCCTGCAATACCCGTTGAGCCGCAATCAGTGTTGCTACCACCGCCAGGCCACCAATCGTCACCATCGTGATCCGATTAGCACTTGCTGCTCCGATACTCAGACCGAGCGCGAGATACGAACCAACGCCACCCCCCTGGGCAACCCGCACCGTCCAGTACAACCCGAGTAGGCAGAAGAAGGTTGAAAAGGCCGGATCGACAAAGAAATGGCTCTGCTGAATATGCATGACCGTGAGTGCTGTCAGCAGTGCCGCTATCAGGCCCACCCGTCGCCGAAACAAACGGCAGCCAATCAGATAGATAAGGACGACGCTACCGAGATCAAACAGCGCCGCCAGGATGCGTCCAACCTTAACAATCTCACCGTAACTCGTCAGATTAACGCGGTCGGGATTCAGCCACCAGATCAGAGGTGTCAGGCGTGGCCAGGCTCGTTCCGGGTTGGCAATTGCCGGCCCGTAATCGGTACGTCGTTCGGTTGGCGCTGTTGGATCGGCCCCTACCCGTGGTGGCCCGGCAATCGTGAGCACCTGCGCCGGCAGCTCTTCTGGTGGAGTCAGCATCACCGCGACGGCCCGCGTCAGCATGATAGGGAGCGGCCCGTAGACGTAAAGGGGAAACTGTTCGTAATTACGCGGATTAAGTGGTGAACGACTGGAGTCGTAAAACTCAGCTACATCGCCCGGTAGTCGTACCGTTGAGGCGACATACGTAAAAAAGCGCTCATCAGGATGCTGACCGGTTCCAGAGTCCCAATCAGCGATATTTAGCGTCCGCAGGTAGAACCCTAACAGTAAAATGGCCGTCAGCCCAAGGCGGACGAACCAGACTCGATAGCGGAGCATAGCCTGTTGCACAGCGGTTCCCACGACGTATAGTCAGCCTGCTTGATCGATGATACAGCGAAACAGCGCATTCGACGCATGCGCTGGCATTATACACCGGTATCAGCAAGCTGTGCGATGAGAGTAGGAATCTCCGTTGGAGTCACGCCGTGAAACCGACGCCCGCCCGGATAGACAAGCAGATTGGGGCCAATAGTGCAACGATCCTGACAACTACCGGCGATACACGTGATCTGATCGGACAAGCCGGCGCGCCAGATAGCATCTTCTAATGCGATGTGAACATCGGCTGCACCGCGCCCGCGGCAATGTGGCCCAAGACAGATGTAGATGCGTTTCATGCGAGTAGTAAAATTGCCCCAACTATAAGGTTGGGGCAATCGGTCGTTGTTCCGGCGGCTGATCACTCTTCAGCGAAGAGTGGCGTTGATAGATAACGTTCACCGTTTGAGGGCACAATAAAGACGATCAGCTTACCGGCATTCTCCGGACGGCGGGCCACGCGCAGCGCTGCGGTCGCCGCAGCCCCACTTGAGATACCGACCATCAAACCCTCTTCGCGAGCCAGCCGACGGGCCATCGCAAAGGCATCTTCGTTGCTCACCTGCTGAATCTCGTCAAGAATGCTGGTATTCAGCACATCTGGGATAAACCCGGCGCCAATGCCTTGAATCTTGTGCGGCCCAGGCTTGCCACCCGACAACACCGGCGAAGCCTCTGGCTCGACTGCGACAATGCGCAGACTCGGTCGGCGCGGTTTGAGCACTTCGCCAATGCCGGTGAGTGTGCCACCGGTACCGACACCACCGACCACAATATCGACCTGACCGTCAGTATCGCGCCAGATTTCTTCGGCGGTAGTGGCACGGTGAATGGCCGGGTTGGCCGGGTTCTTGAACTGCTGCGGCATAAAGCTATTGGGGATTTCGGCCAGCAACTCCTCGGCGCGAGCAATGGCTCCCCGCATCCCTTCGCTACCCGGCGTCAACACCAGCTCGGCGCCAAAGCCACGCAACAGTTTGCGCCGTTCGATGCTCATCGTTTCCGGCATCGTCAGGATTAGCCGGTAACCACGTGCCGCAGCGACTAACGCCAGACCGATCCCGGTATTGCCGCTTGTCGGCTCGATAATGACCGTCTCGCCGGGTCGGATCAACCCTTCACGCTCGGCAGCGTCGATCATTGCCAGACCGATACGATCTTTGACCGAGCTGGCCGGGTTGAAGAATTCGAGCTTGGCTACCACGGTAGCCTGGGTATCATTAACGCGATTAAGCCGCACCAGCGGCGTGTTACCAATCAGTTCTGTGATCGAGTTGTAAATACGGGCCACAGTTGGCTCCTTTACGCTAAACTATTTACGTTCTATCTGCTATTGTACTCAGAGCAGCAATAAATGTCAATTTGTCAGGCAAAAAAGTCAAGTTTTGTGGCAACAATCACGCAGACAGTTCATGCTATACTGGACGGCGCAACGGTTCATTCAAAACAAGAGGGAGAAGCAATGCGCGGTCGTGCAGTGCGTCCGGTAGATCGAGCCGGCGGTGGAGAAGAGGCAATTCGTTTAACCCGGTGCGCAGGCACCTGGTTGGCCGATCCGCCCGATGCAGATGAGCAGGCGCGGATTGCCGAGGCAGTGCGGGCATTAAACGGTCAACGGGCATTAGCCCTTGAATTGCACCGCGATCCGGCGGCACTCGACGCTTACTGTGTCGAGTTGTTCCGCGATCCGATGTTTAACCCGCTTCATATCGGGCCGGAGATCATTCGTCGAATTATCGACAAACTCGGTGAACCACCAGTTGCCGACGAGTCAGACCCAACGGCCTTCTCGCAGTACCTTCAGCAGGCCGTCCTGCTCTTTGCCCTTCCCAATCCGCGTCGGCTGCTGGCAGCGCAGTTGCGCCGCTATTTACCACGCTTTACCACAGCAGGCGATTGGAAGGCGGCGGTGGCGATTGATTACAGTGCGTTCCGCACCTCACTCGGCAACGAGGTCACTCCATTTCTGGCCCAGATGACGCTGGCCGGTCTGGCCGACTACTACGATGAATTGCCTGATGCGTAGCGCACCGGCTCAATCCATTGGCACAGGGGCGGTGCTTGAACCGTCTCTGCGCCACCAACCACCTCTCTGCTCACACGCACGGCTGGTCGGCAACCGGTCAGACTTTAGACCAGTTGCAACAATCGCAAAGTATGGTATAATGCCAGCTCGTCAGGCCCCCATCGTCTAGTGGCCTAGGACATCACCCTTTCAAGGTGGAGATCGCGGGTTCGAATCCCGCTGGGGGCACCATAAAAGCGCACTGCCTGTTGCAGTGCGCTTTCTGTTTGCAAAACCTCAATGTCAGTGGCAGAATCGGCAACATTGACCATCAGCACTTTACAGTTCCAATACCGTACCGCGTAGTCCTGCGGGGATCGGGATGTTGAACCGGCTCAACAGGGTAGGCAGTATATCGTAAATCTGTACATTGCCGAGGCGCTGTCCCCTACCAGGACGCTGCGGATCGCGCCAGATGAAAAGGCCATGCTGGGCATGGTTGGCGTCATCGGGACCGGTGTCGTTTTCGCGGGTGAATAGTCCATTGCCGCCGACCGTTCCCACCGCCCGCCAGGCAAGATCGCCAAAGTAGACGATCAGGTCAGGGGCAACGCCGCGCACGGCGCGATAGAGGCGCTGTGGCACGAAGACCCGATTTCCGAGTGGACGACCGTCGGGGCCGGGCATTGCTTCCAGTCGCGCCGCCAGATCGGTGCGTACACGTTCATACTCCGCCGGCGGAATGACTCCCTGCGGTTCGCGTCCACGCACATTGAGAAAGATGCGTCCGTAGTAACCGCCTGCTCCCCAGGCACGGGTGCGCGACCAGTCAACATCCGCCTGATCGAGGCTGGTTGGCGTGTCCGGTATCGTGTGCAGCGTCAGATCGCCCTGAGCGATCAACCATTGGTTGATTCGCACTCCTCCCATAAGTGGCCGCGCCCCGTGGTCAGACACGACCAGCACTGCCGTCTCAGCAGCGCAGTGTGCCAGTAAAGCGGCAATCTGGGTATCTACGTGGCGATAGTATGCGTGAATCGCATCGGCGAAGGGTGAATCGGGAACAAACAACGGATGTTGCGGATCCATGTGCTTCCAGAGGGCATGGTGAATACGATCCACTCCCATATCCACCAGCATGAGCACATCGGGGCGCTCCTCCCTGATCAACGCTTCGGCAATCGCGAAACGTTGATCGCACATGGCATAGATGTCACGCACAATGCGCGCTTTGTCATCGGATCGGAAATCGGGAACATCGAGTAGATAGGTGTGTCCCGGCGTCGCTTCCGCGCTCCAGGCAGCCAGACGCTCCGCGAGTGTCGGGGGAAAGGTGTAAGTCGCATCGGTCGACGGTGCGAGGAAGCAGGAGACCAGCGTACCATTGACTGCGGATGGCGGATACGTACCGGGCACGCCGATCACTGCTACACGCCACCCCGCGTCACCGAGGATGTCCCACAAACGTGGAAACCGGATTGCCCGACTATCGGCAACAACCATGCGACCATAAGAACGATCAACACGGTTGCGAAACCCATAGACACCGAGTTCGCCCGGATCGCGCCCACTCATCATGCAACTCCAGGCAGGAACAGTGATCGCCGGGATACAGCTCTCCAGTTCGCCATAGACCCCTTCGGCCATCAGGCGGTTCAGCGTGGGCAGATCGGCACGCCAGCGTTCAAATACCAGCGACGGCTCGGCGGAGTCAAGACCAATAATGAGGAGACGGGGAAAAGAAGTCATGATTCAGCTTTTGCGCTCACGGTTGGATAGCGGTACCGCCGGTAGAGCAGCACGGATGCGCCAACAACCGCAGCGAATGAAAGGACATGTACGACATTGAACGGTGTTCCGGGGAAAAACCACGAGTCAGTACGGAGAAACTCGATGAAGAAGCGTCCCAACGGATACCATACCAGGTACATAAGCGCTATATCACCATCACGCAAGCGATCACCGTAACGACGCCAGATGAAAAAGATCAACGCGAAGCCGATCAGGTTCCAGAGGGATTCGTACAGAAAAAGCGGGTGGAAGCGGGTTGTTTCTGGGAATGCCACCAGATCGCGGTACGGCCCGATACGATATTCGGGATCGATACGCAATCCCCACGGCAAGGTGGTTGGTGGACCGTAGAGTTCCTGGTTAATAAAATTGGCCCACCGCCCGACAGCCTGCCCCAGCGGTAGACCGAGCGCAATCGCGTCGGCATAGACAAGGATCGGCACCTTCCGCATACGGGCAAACGCCCATAATCCAAGCGCGCCAAATATGAACCCGCCGAAGATGTGCAGACCACCTTCCCACACTGCCAGAATGCTCGCCGGATTGCTCAAAAAGCGCTCCAATCCTTCCGGGCCACGCGATGACTGGATGAAGACATAGTAGAGGCGCGCACCTAACAATCCCGGAATCAGCACCCAGAGCAACAGGTCCCACACCGACTCGCGATCAAACCCACGGCGCTCAACATGGCGAGAGCCAACCCACGCGGCCAGCATAACACCCGCCATGATCAGCACGCCATACCAGCGCAGGGTTAGTGGGCCGAGTTGAATAATGACCGGATCAACAGGTGGATACATAGGTGTTACTCAAGATACCCTAGTTCGCTCAAACGCCGCTGCAAGATCGGATCATCCACACTCTCAGCACGTTGAATAAGCGGTGCTACGGCACTGGTACGGCGTACAAAAGCGCTGAGGCGCGCCTGAAGTTCTTCGACTCGTTCCGGTAATATAGCCGCCAGATCAATCGTTTCGCGGGGATCGGCATCGAGATCGTATAACTCAACCTGATCCTCCCCGGTCTGGATCAATTTATACGAACCGCTGATCACGGCACGGCGCGGTTGATCGAAGCGATTTGCACGCACCCGCTCGGGCTGGCGACGCAGCATGATACCCAGAACATTCTGCGGCGGTTCTGCCTCACTGAAGACCGTTCCACCATCAGGATCGGCGGCAGGCGATTGGGCCAGTGAGCGATCACACTCAGCGCCGCTGGCGATCCCGGCGGCGCTGAGGAGCGTGTGAAATACCCTTCGCAATGATACGGGATGATTGACCTCCGTACCTCGCGGAAAGTCGCCTTCCGGATCGCGCACTATCAGCGGTACGTGAATCAGTTCGTTGTAGACTGACATGGCGTGCCCAACCATACCCTTCTCACCCAGGTGATCACCATGGTCAGAGCATATCAGGAGTAGCGTGCGGTCCAACGCACCACTCTCGCGCATACGACGCAGAAATTCGCCAAGATGTGCATCTTGCGTAGCGACCTCGGCATCGTACACGTCACTGAGCACGTGGCGATACCGTTCATCTGCTCCGGCGAATGGAGCAAGCCAGCCGAAAACATCGCCGTTGAAGCGGCGTACATAGCGCGCTGCTTCCCGGTCGCGGATCACGTCTGGCGCGAACCGTTCGATCATCCGCCGATCCGGATGGTACGGCATGTGAACGCCCATCAGATTGATAAAGGCAAAAATGGGCTGGTTTGGCTCAACACCGCGCCGCTCGATCAGCAGGCGCGCCGCATCACCGAGCGATTTGGGAGTATTCCCTTTGAAACTGAGCGCCGTCTGCCAGATCGGCACCATCAGCGGCGTGAACGCGAATTCCAGCATCAGCTCAGAACGAGCAAATACGTTCTGAATACGGTTAAGGACTGCTGCCAGGCGGCCTTTGAACCACTGACGATAACGACTGATCGGGCCGGCACGTGCGCCTGCCTGATTCGGACGTGAGGTCAGCAGACCGCTGTAATTCAGAAAACTCTCGAAACCACGCTGTAAACCATTGTTAACAACACCAACCAGTGGGTTATTGCAGAACGCCGCTGTCATGTACCCACCTGCCCGCAGGCGTTCTGCCAGCGTTGGAATGCCGGCAGGGAGCGCCGCGTATGATTGGTTGGTCGCGTGCTCGGATGGATAGAGACCGGTAAACATCGAAGCGTGCGATGGGATCGTCCAATGGGCAGCGGTAAAGACACGATGGAAGAGGGTCGATTCAGCCGCAAGTTCATCGAGGTGAGGCGAGGTCGGTCGGGAATAGCCGTAGCACGAAAGCCTATCGCGACGCTGGGTGTCCAGCACGATCAGCACAATATCGGGACGCCGACTCACAAAGGTTCCTCCTCTTGGAAACGTCGGTCCTGATAAATTCAGTATACCACTCCATGGCCATGAGAGGAGGTTCAGACAGTATCAACAACAACTGTACCCTGCGCCGCGTCTGACGCAGGGTACTGAGGCAACCCTGGCCTGCCTGCTGACATCCTCTGACAGCCAGACCCTGCCCCTGCATCCAGCTAGCGCTTGCGGGCCACACTCCACTCCCAACTGTCCCGCCTGGTATGGCATACCCGCTGTTGTCTGCTGCCAACGACAGTCGGGTCTGGGTAGACATCGCGTACAACTTCCGTATCCCTCACGCTCCATCAGGCTTGCATCGTGCCCGACTCGCCGGCAGTGGTGGTACGATGAACCGGCGAACCGTGTTCACGTACCACCTTCGCGTTAGCAACACCCGGCAAGTGAGGACGACGTGCTACAGCGTTGCAAAGCCTCGTCGAGCGGAGGGACACACAATCATCGTTTCGCGGACGCTTACCTTTCGTGCGTTACTCACCAAAAGGTGGGTAGTATAGCTCCTGTTGTTAGCGTTCGACATTCGCCCACGCCGGCGGACGCTTCTCGACAAATGCACTGACCCCCTCTTGAGCACACGGTTCCATCATGTTGCATGCCATCGTCTGCCCGGCCAGCCGGTAAGCTTCTTCCATTGGCAGTTCAAGCTGGCGGTAGAAGAGCGACTTGCCGATAGCAATCGACTCTGCCGGCTTCGCCAAAATTGCATCCACCAATCGCTGCACCTCGGCATCGAGGTCTGCCGGTGCTGCTACCCGATTGACCAGCCCTAACCGCTGTGCGGTAACGGCATCGATAAACTCACCGGTGACCAGCATCTCGAAAGCGGCCTTACGCCCGATATTGCGCGACAGCGCAACCGATGGTGTCGAACAGAACAGACCAACCGTAATCCCCGACACGGCAAACCTTGCTTCAGTCGACGCAACAGCCAGGTCACACATTGCTACCAACTGGCATCCGGCGGCAGTGGCAATCCCGTGCACACGTGCAATGACCGGTTGCGGCAGGCGCTGTATCGTCAGCATCATCTGCGTACAACGGGCAAAGAGGTCTTCGTAGTAAGCCTGATCGGGATGCGCCTGCATCTGCTTGAGGTCATGACCGGCGCAAAAGGCTTTACCGGCGCCCGCCAACACCACCACCCGTGCCTGCGGATTGGCGGCAATCGCATCGAGTTCACGTTGCAGTGCTTCGAGCATCTCTTCCGACAGGGCATTGAACTGGCGTGGCCGGTTGAGGGTAAGGCGAACCACTCCACGTCCATCAATCTCGCTCAAGACGAATGGTTCGACAGCAACTTCGTGTCCTTCCATCGTAGACCTCCGTATGAATATGGTTTGGGGTAACTGTCACCATTGTACACGAAGACAGGTTGTCACGCACATTTTCCACAATCTCAACCCGCGTTCGACTATGTCGAATTTCATTATCGACACCGGCCAGTGCTCCCCCTATAATCAAAATCACCGCGAAGATAAAAAGCCAGGGATATACCACAACGCGGCAACGGCGCTGGGATTCATTTCACAGGGAGGTGAGGTTATGACGGTATCCGAAGCGATGACGGAGACTACCGTAGCCGGTGCGCGCCCGATGAACGGGCGTGAGTATCTGGACAGCCTGCGCGATGATCGAGTGATCTACTTTCAAGGGGAGCGGGTGAAGGATGTTACTACCCATCCGGCGTTTCGCAACTCGGCGCGTATGGTGGCACGCTGGTATGATCGTCTGCACGAATTGCACCAGGAAGACGTGGCACGAGGTGGGCCTGAAGACTGGAAGTGGACAATGCCGACCGATACCGGCAGTGGCGGCTGGACACATCCCTTCTTCGTTGGCTCGCGAACGGTTGCCGATCTGGTGCGGGCGCGAGACACCATTGCCGAACTACAGCGAGCCGTCTACGGCTGGATGGGGCGCGCACCTGATTACAAAGCCGCATTTACCGGTACGTTAGGAGCTAATGCTGAATTTTATGCTCCCTACCAGGAAAATGCTCGCCGCTGGTATCGGAAGACCCAGGAAGAGCTGATTTACTGGAACCACGCCATTGTCAACCCACCGATTGACCGCAACCGGCCTCCAGACGAGGTTCGTGATGTGTATATGCACGTTGAGCGCGAAACTGATGCCGGTCTAATCGTTTCAGGGGCAAAGGTCGTAGCAACCGGCAGTGCCCTGACCCATGTCAATTTTATTGCGCATTACGGGCCGCTCCCCATCAAAGAGAAGCAATTTGCGCTGATCTTCGCCGTTCCCATGAATGCGCCCGGTATCAAGCTGATCGCTCGCACATCCTACGAGTATAATGCGGCAGTCACCGGCAGTCCCTTCGATTACCCGCTCTCAAGCCGTCTCGATGAGAACGACTCTATCCTGGTGTTCGATCAAGTCTTGATCCCCTGGGAAAACGTGTTTGTCTACGGCGACATTGAGAAGGTCAACACCTTCTTCCCGCTGTCCGGTTTTGGTCATCGCTTCCCACTCCACGGCGGGGTACGTTTTGCCGTCAAACTTGACTTCATCACCGGCCTGATGCTCAAAGCGGTAGAAGCAACCGGCGTTGCCGAGTTTCGTGGTGTGCAGGCGCGATTGGGTGAGATTGTCACATATCGCAATCTCTTCTGGCAACTGACAGAGGCGATGGTACGTAACCCGATGCCGTGGGTTGATGGTTACCTGCTGCCAAATCTCGAAGCTGCCTTCGCGTATCGGGTCATGGCACCGGACGCCTACGTCAAGATCAAAGATTTGATCGAGAAAGATGTGGCCAGCGCCTTGATCTATCTCCCTTCGCACGCCGCCGATCTGAAGAACCCCGAAGTGCGTGGTTACCTGGATCGGTTTGTGCGCGGATCAAACGGCTACAGTGCTCTGGAGCGGATTAAGTTGATGAAACTGCTCTGGGATGCCATGGGTACCGAATTTGGTGGTCGCCACGAGTTGTACGAGCGGAACTACGCCGGCAATCACGAGAATATCCGGATCGAGACCCTCGGCGCGGCGATGGCTATGGGTGTAACGGCCCAAATGAAATCGTTTGCCGAACGCTGCATGGCCGAGTATGACCTCGATGGCTGGACAACGAATGATCTGATCAACCCAACCGATGTCAATGTTGTGATGGGTCAGCATTAGTTAAGCACAAAGGAGGGATGTATGAGCGAGCCGATCTTTGACACTCACCAGTTAGCCCACGTCGAAATCTTAACGCCCAAACCTGATCAGACACTCTGGTTTTTCCGCGACCTGCTCGGTATGGAGGTGACAACCCAACAGGGTCAGTCAGTCTATCTGCGGGCCTATGAAGACTGGTACCACCATACCCTCAAGATTACCGAAGCCAGAGAGCCGGGACTGGGCCACGTTGCCTGGCGGGCCAGTTCACCACAGGCGTTGGAGCGACGGGTGAAGGCGCTCGAAGCATCTGGCTTTGGTCGCGGCTGGCTGGACGGCGATCTCGGCCATGGGCCGGCCTATCAATTCACGACTCCCGATGGTCACCCGATGGAGATTCTGTGGGAAGTTGACTACTTCCAGCCGGCAGAGGATCAGAAGTCGCCACTGCTCAATCGACCCCAGAAGCGCCCCTTGCGCGGCGTACCGGTCCGCCGTCTCGATCACGTCAATCTGCTCGCCTCAGATGTGACCGTCAACAAGCAATTTATGATGGAACAGCTGGGCTTCCGGCTCCGTGAGCACATTATGCTCAACAACGGGATCGAAGCCGGTTGCTGGTTGAGTGTCTCGCCGTTAGTGCATGAAGTGGCGCTCATGCGCGACGGCAAGGGTGCCCGTGGTCGATTGCACCACGTCTGCTACTGGTACGGCTATCCCCAGAATCTCAACGATCTGGCCGATGTCTTCCGCGAGCAAGGTATTTTCATTGAAGCCGGCCCCGGCAAGCACGGCATCAGCCAGGCGATGTTTATGTACGTCTACGAACCGGGTGGCAATCGGGTTGAACTGTTTGGCGATCCTGGCTACCTGATCTTCGATCCGGCGTGGAAGCCGATTGTCTGGACGGAAGAGACCCTGGCAGCCGGGATTGTCTGGTTCGGTGGTAATCTGCCGGGTGAATTCTTCCTCTACGGTACGCCGGTTGTTCACGAACAAGAGCCGGCACTGGCATCGGCATAATCACTACTCGCGGAAAGCGCAAGCACCCTGCATGATTGCGCTTTCCGTCAATGCCTTACCTCACAACGGTGATCAGGCAGGAAGGAGCACCCTATGCTGCAAACTCTGCAAAAAGCGGCGCGAGCGCTCACGCTATTTACGCCGATGCACCCGGAATGGAGTGTTGGCGATATGGCAAAAGCGCTCGAATTACCCAAATCAAGCGTCTCGGAATTGTTGAGTAGTCTGGCCGAACAAAATCTGCTCCGCCGGGTGGGGCCGGGACGTTATCGATTAGGATGGCGCCTGCTCGAATTGGGCCAAACCCTGCTCAAAACGACAGAGTTTCGCGAAGAGGCGCGGGCCGTGATGCAAGAGATGGTTGCAGCATGGGGTGAGACGATGCATCTGGCCGTGCTCGAAGCAGGGACGGTTGTCTATTTAGAGAAATTACGCGGCCAGCAGGGATTGCAGGTCGAGCTGTCGGGGATTGGTGTGCGCTTGCCGGCTCACTGCTCTGGCGTGGGTAAGGTCTTGCTGGCACACCAACCCTGGCCAGAGGTTCTGCGGGTGGTTGGTGATGATCAACTCTACCCGTTCACCGCCAACACCATCACCTCCCTTGACGCGCTGGCCGAAGAGTTAGCCCATGTGCGCCAACGTGGGTATGCATACGATCTGGAAGAGGTCTCGATTGGCCTCTGTTGTGTGGCAGCTCCAATCCGTGATTATGAGGGGAATGTGATTGCTGCCATCAGCTTCTCGACTCCCACCCACCGCTTTCGCAAGCATCGCGAACAATACACGCGCGCAATCGTTGAAGGTGCGCAACGTATCTCTGAGCGGTTGGGATACTATGGAGGAACATCTGCATGCAAATCGACAAAGTTAAAGTCGCCATCCTCGGTTCCGGCAATATAGGCACCGATTTGATGTACAAACTGCTGAAGCAGCCGGGCAGAATGGAGCTGGCGCTCGTTGCAGGTATCGATCCGGCCTCTGAAGGGTTGGCGCGCGCCAGACAGATCGGTATTCCGACCGCAACTGACGGCATTGAATCGATTCTGGCCGATCCTGATATTCGTATCGTATTTGATGCCACCAGCGCGAAGGCACACGTGCGCCACGCCAGGCTTTTGCGCGATCATGGACGCATCGCTATCGATTTGACACCGGCTGCACGGGGGCCGTATGTGGTTCCACCGGTCAATCTCGGTGAGCATCTTGAGGCACATAATGTGAACCTCATTACCTGTGGCGGACAGGCAACCATTCCGCTGGTTTATGCGGTGAGCAGGGTAACAGCCGTTCGCTATGCCGAGATGGTGAGCACCGTTGCGAGTCGTTCAGCCGGGCCAGGCACACGCCAGAATATCGATGAGTTTACCTTTACCACAGCACGGGGCTTGGAAGCCATCGGCGGTGCCCGTGAAGCGAAGGCGATTATTATTTTGAACCCGGCGCATCCACCGATTCTGATGCGGAATACCATCTACGTTGTGCCAGAGGGCGATTTTGATGAAGAAACCGTCCGCCAATCGGTGGCACAGATGGTCGCTGATGTACAACAGTATGTTCCCGGCTATCGGTTAAAGAGTTTGCCTGTCATCGAACAACGATCAACGCCGTGGGGTGAGCGACCGGTCATCATTATGCTCCTGGAAGTTGAAGGTGCAGGTGATTTTCTCCCAACCTATGCCGGGAATCTCGACATCATGACTGCCGCCGCACGACGGGTGGGTGAACTATTCGCCGCACACCTCTTGTCGAAACTGGAGGTGACCGTATGAAACCACCACGGCTGACCGATACAACGCTCCGTGATGGCTCACATCCGATGCGTCATCAGTTTACCCGCCAGCAGGTCGCTACGATTGTCCAGGCCCTCGACCGGGCCGGTGTACCGGTGATTGAGGTGAGTCACGGCGATGGATTGGCCGGTTCGTCGCTGCAATATGGCTTCTCGCACACATCAGAATTTGATTTGATTGAAACAGCTCGTCAACACGCAGAAAGAGCGAAAATTGCTGCCCTGATGCTACCGGGCATCGGTACCCGAAAGGAATTAAAAGAGGCAGTGGCCCGCGGGGTTCAAGTGGTACGGATTGCGACACAGTGTACAGAGGCAGATATTTCTGAACAGCATTTTGGTCTGGCGAAAGAGCTGGGGTTAGAGACGGTTGGCTTTCTGATGATGGCCCATATGCGTCCCCCTGAAGAGCTGGCCAGGCAGGCAAAACTGATGGAGTCTTACGGCGCCGACTGCGTTTACATTGTTGACTCGGCGGGAGCGATGCTGCCCCAGGATGCAGCAGCACGGGTGCAGGCGCTGAAAGCCACCCTTTCAGTGCAGGTTGGATTCCACGCTCACAACAACTTAGGGCTTGGTATCGCCAACACTCTGGCAGCACTCGAAGCCGGTGCCGATCAGATCGATGGTTGTCTACGCGGTTTGGGCGCCGGTGCCGGCAACGCAGCAACCGAATTGCTGGCCGCAGTGCTTGACCGGCTAGGACTCAATCCTGGCCTTGATGTCTTCGGTCTTATGGATGCGGCTGAGTATGTGGTTGCCCCCATCATGCCCTTCCAACCGTTCCCTGATCGGGATGCCATCACCATCGGCTATGCCGGTGTCTATTCAACATTTCTGCTACATGCCAAGCGCGCCGGTGCTCAATACAACGTTGATCCGCGCGAAATTCTGGTTGAGTTGGGCCGTCGTCAGGCTGTAGCGGGCCAGGAAGATTGGATTATCGATGTTGCACTCGAACTGAGTCGCCGGCATCAATCAAGTGCGCGAAAGGAGTCTCGCCCGTGAGCAATGCAGTATCAGTACGAGCAGAGGTTCCGGCCATCGATCCACGCCTCTTTCGCTCCACGATGGGCTGTTTTGCAACCGGAGTGACAGTCGTCACGACAGCCTACGAAGGCCAGATTCACGGCATGACGGCGAATGCGTTTCTGTCAGTGTCGCTCGATCCCCCATTGGTGCTGGTTTCCATTGGTTGCCATTCACGCATGCATAGTCTGCTGGCCCCTGGCCGTCGCTACGGGGTAAGTAAACTAAGCGAGGATCAAGAGCAGCTCAGTCGTCATTTTAGCGGCAAGCCGATTCCCGGTCTGCAACCCTCGTTCATCTGGCACGCCGAAACACCATTGCTTGCCGATGCGCTGGCGCATGTGGTAGCCCGCATTACCGATGCCCATCCCGCAGGCGATCACACGCTTTTCATCGGCCAGGTGGAGTATCTACACTATCGTGAGGGGCGTCCACTGCTCTTCTTCCGGGGGCAGTACGGCAAGATGGCTGCCGTGTAGATGCGAGAGGATACACGATCCTTAATCATCTACATTCCAAGACCTGGTAGACAATACCACAGTCCGTATAAGACAGGATAAACCGATGGTTGAACACATCATCACCGGTCAATTCACAACCGCCCTCCATCGACAGGGGTCTGGCGATGCACCGGCCATCCTCTTTATTCACGGCTCCGGCCCAGGTGCCGATGGCTGGTCGAACTGGCACCTGGCGCTACCGGCACTGGGGGAACAGTGGTACTGTCTGGCGCCTGACCTGATCGGATTTGGTAACAGTCAGCACCCCGATCCACCGCCGACAGACATTCGGCGCTGGATGCGGTTGTGGGTTGATCAGATGCTGGCTCTGCTCGATACGCTGGGGTTAGCGCAGGTTGATCTGGTAGGCAATTCGATGGGTGGGGCAGTTGCATTGCACTTGTTGCTGGAAGCACCACAACGATTTCGGCGGGTGGTATTGATGGGTGCGATTGGCGCACCCTGCCGACTGACGCCAGAACTTGATCGCCTGTGGGGGTTTTACGACGATCCATCGGCAGCCTTGCTGGCCCAGGCCATTCGCTGGTTTGTCTACGATGATGCGTTTGTGCGCGACCGGCTTGATGAGATTGTGCGGGTACGCTATACCGCAGCGATGCGTACCGACGTTCGACGCTCGTATACTGCCATGTTTCCGGCTCCCCGTCAGCAACACCTCGATGCATTGATCGTACCCGATGCCGCGTTACGCCGGATGACCCATCCGGTGTTGCTGATCCACGGACGCGATGATGCGATTGTCCCGGCTGATACCAGCTACTATTTGCTCAACCGGCTCCCCAATGCTGAACTCCATGTGATAGGACGCTGTAGCCACTGGACCCAGATTGAACACAGTCAGCGTTTTCATCAGCTTGTGCGTGCATTTTTTGCCGAGACCTGAGAGGACAGGGATATGCTAGTTCTGCGCATTACGATGCTGGAAGGGAGGAGCACAGAGCAAAAGGCCGAGCTGGCCCGTGCGCTTTCGGCGGCAGCGGCAGCAGCCTTTGATGTGCCACTGGCAGAGGTGCGCTTGATCATTCAAGAGGTTCCCCCAACCCACTGGACTGTTGGGGGACTTTCAATGGCTGAGTTGCGCCAGCAAGCCTCTACGTCAAACCAGGGTCAGTAACCCGTTTGTTCAGAACACCTGCGCTTCACCCGAATAACGTGTCACAGCACGGAGACGACTATGGATCTTACTGCTGCCGAAGCAAGTCTTGCCGACGCAATTCAAACCGCTCGTGAGACACGCCGCACCCTGGCTGGTCGCACAACCGATTGGGGTGTCGATCTCAATGGCGCGTATCGTATTCAGCGTATGCATCACCCGGATACGGCGTGTATCGGTTACAAACTTGGCCTGATCAGTCCGGCGAAGCAACGCCAGATGGGCTTAGCACAACCAATCTATGGACGTATCAGCCGTTCCATGATCTACCAGCGTGAGGTCCAGCTCGCTCACTTTATTCAGCCGCGCCTGGAACCAGAGCTGGCCGTCGTCTTGCGTCACAGCCTGCCGGCACACGCCGAACCCGGCATGATCGCTCGTGCCATCGGTGGCATCTTTCTGGGTGTGGATGTGCTTGATAGCGTATGGGCTGATTACCGCTTCAGCGCTGTTGAAGTCATCGCGGATAATGCCTCTGGTGGTGGATTTCTGCTCGGCGAGTCGCTCCTCGAGCAGGTACCAACCGGCGAGTTATGTTTGTACCTGAACGGTGAACTCTACACTGCCGGTCAGGTCGCCGCGCTTGGCAATATCGAGCAACAACTGGGCTGGCTGACGCAGGCTGTCGGCGGTCTGGCTGCCGGGCAAATCGTCTTTCTTGGTTCGCCGGCTCAGGCAGTACCGGCCAGTGCCGGTGTCCTCGAAGTCACGTGCGGTAATACCATCCTTCAGGCACGATTGATAGGAGATGCATAATGGATTACCCATTTTTTCACGTCAATCACTATATTGATGGTCAGTTCGTTGACCGAGGATCGCGGTTTGATATTCTCTATCCGGCCACCAATCAGGTTATTGGATCGGCACCAGAGGCCGGAGCCGATGAGGTAGACGCAGCCGTAACAGCCGCTTCCCGCGCCTTTCGCCAATGGAGCCGGATGCCGGCTGCCGAACGTCGCCTGATTCTCAAGCGGTTTGCCCAATTGATCCGCGATCACGAAGCAGAACTGGCGGCCATCGAAACCTGGGATGTCGGGCGTCCAATTACCGAGAATCGATCCGGCTACATCCCCCGTATCGCGGCCAATATCGAATTTTTTGCCGATTTTGCTGTTACCCACGGCAGTGAGTCCTATCCGATGGATAACGGCTACATCAACTACGTGCTGCGCCAGCCGGTTGGCGTTGCCGCGCTCATCGCACCCTGGAATATTCCCCTGCTCCAGGCGACCTGGAAAATGGGGCCAGCGCTGGCTTTTGGGAATACCGTCGTGCTAAAGCCGGCTGAACTGACCCCAATCGGTACCTGGCGACTGGCGCAACTGGCTCATGCTGCCGGAGTGCCGGCGGGGGTGATTAATGTGATTCACGGCTTCGGTCCCGACTCGGCAGGTGCGCTGCTAACCCGTCACCCTGATGTAAAGCTCATCTCTTTCACCGGTGAGACCACCACCGGCAAGATCATCATGGCTGCTGCGGCACCAACCCTCAAACGAGTCTCGTTTGAATTGGGTGGAAAAGGGGCGAATATTATCTTCGCCGATGCTGATCTTGACCGCGCCGTTGCGATTAGCCTGCGCTCCTCTTTCTTTAATCAGGGAGAGTTCTGTCTCGCCGGGCCGCGACTGCTCGTACAACGGCCAATCTACGAAGCATTCCTCACCCGCTTTCAGAGGGCTACATCTCAGCTTCAAGTTGGCGATCCCTTTGACCCCCAAACGCGGGTGGGGGCACTCATTTCGCGTGAACATTACGAACGGGTCACCGGTTTTATTGATCTGGCTCGCGCCGATGGCGCTCACATCCTCACCGGTGGCACAGATCCCGTCTTGCCGGAACCATTCGCCCAAGGCAACTTTCTCCAGCCCACCATCATTACCGACGTCAAGCCGCATGATCAGGTTTGCCAGGACGAGATTTTTGGTCCGGTCGTCACGGTTGTGCCCTTTGACGATGAAGAGGAAGCGATTGCCATCGCCAATGGCGTCAGCTATGGACTTTCCGCCGTGGTACAGACTCGTGATGTCGGGCGAGCAGTACGGATGGGATCGGCCCTGGAAGCCGGAACGATCTGGATCAACGACTTTTTTGTGCGCGATCTGCGCGTACCTTTCGGTGGTATGAAACAGAGTGGAATTGGCCGGGAAGGTGGGCACTACAGCCTTGAGTTCTACACGGAGGCAAAGACGATATGCCTGAGCAATCAGTAACAACCCAAACCACCGATGACGCACTTATTATCGCTCTGGCACAACGGCTCGATCAGGCCTGGGAAGAGCGCTTCACCATACTTCCCCTCACCGAAAGCGAGGGCATTACCAATGCAGACATTGCTTACCGGATTCAGACGCATTGGACAGACATGCGCGTTCAGCGCGGCGAGCGGATCATTGGGCGCAAAATCGGCCTGACCAGCAAAGCTGTGCAAGAGCAGATGGGCGTCAACGAGCCGGATTATGGCACTCTATGGGCTTCGCGCTATTTTCCGGCCAGAAATGGGCGCGCTGAAGCGCCTTTTGAAATCTTTCTCCAACCGCGGGTCGAGGGTGAAATTGCGTTTCTAATTGGAGAAACCCTCGACTGGCCGGATATTACCCCGCAACAGGTGCTGGCAGCAACCGAGGCACTGGCGGCAGCTATCGAAATTGTGGATAGTCGCATTGATCGCTGGCGCATTAAGCTAGCCGACACGATTGCCGATAACGCCTCCTACGGTGGCTTGACGATTGGCGCCTGGAGCAGGGCAATGCGCAGCAGCGACCTGCGCACCATTGGTATGGTGATGAGCCACAATGGTCGCCCCACCGTCTTTGGTACCGGTGCCGCTGCGCTTGGGCATCCGGCACTGGCGGTGGCATGGCTGGCGAACAAACTGCGCGCATTCGGGATTCCGCTGCGTGCCGGTGATATTGTGATCTCTGGAGCTTTGGCAGCAACAATTCCGGTGCAACGCGGCGATCTGTTCACGCTGGAAATGCATGATCAACCACCACTCCACTTACGGTTCGTGTGAAGGAGATTCAGATGCCGATGCTCGAAGTCTTCTACAGCGGGGATCGACCGCCAGACCGTACCCGGAAGCAGGCATTTGCTGCTGAAGCCAGTGCTATCTTTCAGCGCGTTATCGGTACGCCACCGGGCCGGCTGCAATTGATTATCCAGATCGTGTCGCCTGAAAACACTTTAGCCGTGATCGATCTTGATCGTCCTGATAGCGATACCACGGCTGAGCCAGACCAGCAGTGACAAACAACAGATAGGTGATGGGTAAAGCGTAGCAATTATCCTGCTCTGTATCGCACCATACGGCACCTGGCAGACCGGCTTCTGCACCACCTGCACCCATCGAATGCGGTTGCAGCGCTCGCTCATATCTCGCCGACAGGATCGGTCAGATCAGCCCCGCCGTCAGGCGGGCTAAAGCCCTCCCTGACAACGTGCAAGCCCCTGCAGGGCTATCCAGGAGCACGCCCGCTATCCCCCCGCCCCGCCGGCAGCTATGCATTACCCACAACTGGTGTCAACCGCGTGCGTATCAGCGGGTATGATCGACATGGGTGCTGTTGTGGGCGACTGGCCCGGTGACAGTGCGCCGACCCAGCCGTACCAGCATGTGCTGGATGGGTTGCCGTACCCGCGTATCATGTGCGTGTCGCGCAGTTTGGAGTGCGGCAGCCATGCTGCCGCGCTAGCCGCGCTCACCATCCGGCACGTGGTGGAGCGGTGCCCCAGATGGTCATAGCACGAACAAATAGCCGTATCTCGTTCCCATCCCATACACCGGCAGGGATACCGCTTCCAGCCCGGATTGCCCTCGTATGGCGTGCGGCAGCCATGCTGCCGCGCCAGCCGCGCTTACCATCCGGCGCGTGGTGGAGGGGTGCCCCGGATGGTCATATCACGAACAAATGGCTGTATCTCGTCCCCATCCCGTACACCGGCAAGGATACCGCTTCCAGCCCGGATTGCCCTCGTATGGAGTGCGGCAGCCATGCTGCCGCGCCAGCCGCGCTCACCATCCGGCGCGTGGCATACCGTTACCCATCCTGGTCACGGGGGGCTGAATGTGCTCATCCCGACCAGCGAGTCGGTCCGGCATGCATGCGATACCTGCGCGTAGATGTTTGGTTGTACCAGGTTCGTGCCGGCACACCATCGGCCACGGTCAGCACCTGACAGCAGTGGAGAGGAATGCCTCCACGCAGGCTGGAAGCCTGCGCCACGCGGAGCACTTGCAGCCCGGCCTAATGCAGCGCGACATGTGGGTAGTGCATAGCCGCCGTCAGGCGGGCTAAAGCCCTCCCTGACAACGTGCAAGCCCCTGCGGGGCTATCCAGGAGCACGCCCGCTATCTCCCCCGCCCCGCCGTCAGGCATCCCCGCCGGCCTTCCACGTATTGAGGCAGGGTTTTAACCCGCTGCCCCCTTAACCCGCCGGCTGCTCAACCCGCCTCGTAACAACCGCCGACTCGCCAACCCATTGCATACCCGCATGGCAATCGAATACACAGTAATCTTGCCACCAATAACCACCCTACCATTGGACCAACAGAAAAGGGCAGGTTTCAAAACCTGCCCCCAAGATCGCTATTTCGTTCGCACGCCGAGCGTACTACTCTTCAAAAATAGCGTCATCGTCACCAACATCGACGCTCGGCGCAATCACCGTTGGATTCGTCAATGCCTGCGCTTTGATCAGGCGCTCGATCTCATCGGTAAGGGCAGGATTATTCTTCAGAAACTCGCGCACATTTTCCCGCCCCTGGCCGAGCCGATCCTCGCCGAGGTAGAACCATGCGCCACTCTTGCGAATAATCCCCAATTCAGTACCGATATCGATGA
>Ga0101943_1000192_pt1 | contig 142120 bp, 124 predicted proteins | sample DewCreD2012metaG_5_FD_75244 | JGI IMG/M metagenome (GOLD analysis project Ga0101943, IMG submission 75244) | Hot spring sediment bacterial and archeal communities from British Columbia, Canada, to study Microbial Dark Matter (Phase II) - Dewar... ... | reverse complement strand
TGGGTTGACGCAACAGGGCACGGGCGAGGGCGATGCGTTGGCGTTGCCCGACGGAGAGCAGTGTGCCACCTTCCCCGACCCAAGTGTCGTAGCCTTGTGGCAGGCGTTCAATGAATTCGTGTGAACGAATCGCTTTTTGTTGCTGGCTTAGTGCGGTCACGATGCGTTGGCTGCGATATGCTTATGGGTCGGAGAGTTTTCAAAGAATGCGTCGTTCTTAAGAGGTGACGACCAATGCTGGAGACGGAACTTTTGCCTGTCAAGCAACGCCCGTCTGTCGCTTACACTGAGGCGACGAAAGCGGTGGAATCGGACGAGGAAATTCGCCCCATGACCGAGGAGCAACTCATTGAGGGCATAAATCGGTTGCGCAAAGAACGCAACGCCGTCATCTTGGCGCACAACTATCAATTGCCCATCATCCAAGACCTCGCCGATTTCGTCGGCGACTCGTTGGAGTTATCGCGCCAAGCGGCGAAAACGGATGCCGATGTCATCGTTTTCTGTGGCGTTCACTTTATGGCGGAGACGGCTGCGATTTTGTGTCCCGACAAAAAGGTGCTCATCCCCGACCCTGAGGCAGGTTGTTCTTTGGCGGCGACGGTGACCGCTGAACAAGTGCGACGATGGAAGGAAAAGCACCCTGATGCCATCGTCGTCGCTTACATTAACACGACGGCGGAAGTGAAAGCCGAGGTGGACTACTGCTGCACTTCCGCCAACGCTGTGAAGGTCATCCAGTCCCTTCCTCCTGACCGAGACATCCTGTTTTTGCCTGACATGTTTTTGGGTTTGTATGTCCAGCGCAAGACAGGGCGGCGGATGTATCTGTGGCTTGGTGAGTGCCATGTTCATGCGGGTTTTCGGGCGGAAGAGATCGCCGAACTGTTGGAGCGCTCCCCTGACGCCGATTTACTTTTGCATCCCGAATGCGGTTGTATTAGCCAATGCATGTTGGCGTTAGCGGAAGGCGAGTTGCCCGAAGACCGCACCTTTGTCTACAGCACCAGCGGGATGGTTCGGCACGCAAAGGAATCGCCTCGCAAGACGCATTTGGTGGCGACGGAAATTGGCATCTTGCATCGGATGAAAAAGGAAGCGCCCCACAAGCGCTTCATCCCCGTCCGCGAGGACGCCATCTGCGAATACATGAAGACCATCACCTTGCCCAAGGTGTATCGCAGCCTGCGGGACATGGTTTATGAGGTCACTGTCCCGCCCGACATCGCTGAGCGCGCCCGCAAAGCCATTGAGCGGATGTTGGAAATCGTTTGAGGGCATTGAGGGCTAAGTCGCGCAGGTAAGGAGAGGGCACATGGGATGGAACGAGCGGATTTTGGTAGCAATTCGGCGGGCGGCAATGGCGGATATTCAACGCCGGCGATGGGCACGGGATTTTTCCGACAAGTTAGCGGAGCGAGCCATTGACCTACCAACCAGCCGCCAAAGTTGCGTCGCCAACCACTGAAGGGCAAGGAAGGCGAATGAGATGGGGCAATTGAAAGTCGGAACGGCAGGCTACAAATACGACGATTGGGTCGGCACGGTTTATCCGCCCAATTTGAAGGAGCGAGACTTTTTGCCTTACTTGGCGCGGTTGGTGGATTGCGTGGAAATCAACGCCAGTTTCTACAGCCTTCTTTCGCCTCACACTTACCGAGCGATGGTGCGCAAGACACCCGATGATTTTGAGTTCCTCGTCAAAGCCCATCGCGCCTTCACGCACGGACCTGAGGATGCCGCTGAAACTTTGTCACCCTTCAAGGAGTCGCTTCGCCCGTTGGTGGAATCGGGCAAGTTGGGCTGCGTGTTGGTGCAATTTCCTCAGCGCTTTCATCACACACCCGACAACCGCGACTATGTGGCGCGGGTCGCCGAATGGTTGGGCGAATTCCCGCTGGTCGTGGAGTTCCGCCACATCAGTTGGGTGCGGGACGAAGTGTTTGAGTGGCTGAGGCGCTTGGGGGTCGGGTTTGTCTGCGTGGACGAACCGCGTTTGCCCGGCTTGATGCCGCCAGTCGTCGTCGCCACCGCGCCCATCGGTTATGTTCGTTTTCACGGTCGCAACGCAGAAAAATGGCATCAACACGAGCAGGCTTGGGAGCGCTACGACTACCTTTACAGCGAGGACGAACTGCGGGAGTGGCTGCCAAAGTTGCGGCAATTGACGGCGCAGACGGAAAAATGCTACGCCATCTTCAACAATCACTGGCAAGGCAAAGGTGCCATCAACGCCCAAATGCTCAAGCGGCTCTTCGCTGAAAGCGAATAAACCGACTGAAAGCGTTCCGCAATGTAAGGCGCAGTTTGACACTGCGCCGACCTTTTGTCGGCGAGGGAGGATGTTTTGTAGTGTCGTGGCTAATGGCCACTCCAACGAGGATGCTGCCAGCCGTGATAGGCTGTCAGCGACGGTAGATGCGAGCAATGCGTCAAAACCCAACCGCTTGCTTTTCAACCCTGCGATTCTCCGAAGCGTCTTCCTCGTCACTTTTCCGCTGGCATGACGGTGACGACAGACGGGACGGGCACATCGGCGATGGGCACGAAACCCCAACGGTCGGGCGTGACGGTGCGTTCCTGACTGCCTTGTTGCGTGGCGATGATGACTTTGTGGCGGGGGGCATTGAGGCGGTAACGGTCGCCAATTATGCGAAGGGCAACGGTCATCGGTTTGGGGGCGTCCAGACGCAACTGCACTTTTTGGGGCATCAATTGCTCCACTCGCACCGAAACGGGCACGCTGACTTCGGCGACAGGACGCAAAAAGACCCAATCGTTGGGGCGTAAGGCAAGCGTCACTTCTTCCGCCGCAGGCGAGCCCGCTATCGGTTGCGCTGTCCCTTCGTTGAAGGCGTAAAAAATGGGGGTTCGCAATCGGACGGAAACTTGCTGTGCCTTCGCCGTCGGATTGATCACCCAGATGCCTTTGTCCGCCTCGCTCATCCAAGCAGGCGGGGGGAAACCGCTGGGAATGACCATCGCCGACGCAAAGCGTCCGAGTAAATCGGCGTGGAAGCGGACGAAGCCTTCCGTTTGGGGTGTCCAAAGCGCCCACAAAAGGGTCGTCGCAAAAATGGCGTAGCCGCGCCCGTAAGGATGGATGAAGATGCCCGCAAAAGTGCGGGGTCCAAGTTGGACTCGCCGTCGCCTTTCCCGACGGATGAATCGGCGTCCTCGCCGCATCGTCAGGCTTTCCGCCCAAGGCTCCACTTGAAACCCCGACGCAAACCCCATGATCAACCCGAAGGAATTTTCCAAGTCGCCCAAGTGAGTCCCTTCGGGCAAGTCGGGAAAAAGGGGATGGGAAAAAAGGACGGTCATCTCAGCCCGCAACTCCATGTTCGCCAAAACTTGCTGCATCGCCCAAACGCCCAGCAACTCCCGCAAACCTGTCGGTAGCGTTTGGAAAGGGATTTCTGCCTGAAACGCTCCCGTCCCAAAATCGGCGACGAAAATGCCACCGTTGGCGACAAAGGTCGCCAAATTCCCTTGCATCCCTTCGTCCAAGTAAGCGGGCATCGGCGCCAGCAAGGTGCGATACTTGCCCAAAAACTCAGGCGTCAACTCTTCAGGTGTCAAGCAGTCAACGGTGCCCCAACTGTGAAAGCGAAGCCAAGCAAAAAGTGTCGCAGGTTCGTTGATGCCCAAACGCAAAGGGAAGGCTTGCGTGTTTCGGGGCGGGATGGCGAAGCCGTAAAGCGGAAAGCCTTCGGGACTGAGCACACCTTCGGCGAAGGGCGTGTAGAGGACAGCGGTTTTAGGGCGAGGTGTTGCGTCGGGCGGCACTTCCGCTTTGAGCCGATGCCTCAGCGCCATCACGCTAAGCCGCAGAGGTTCGGACTCTTTCAACGCCGACCAATCATTGAGGACAAATCCGCTCGCTCCTTGCGCAAGGGTAGCGACCGCCCAACGCAGCAACGCTTCTTCAGTGACGATGCGACCATCTTGGGAGCGAACCGTCAGCATGGGTAAGGCGCGAAACCGTCCACCTCGCCGGGCAATGGCAACGGCGTGACAGTTGTGGGTGAGCCAGTCGCTTTCGCTCCATGCGGGCGAAAGGAAGGGCACGATGGCTTGATAGCCCGGCGGGACGACGGCAAGGCTGCGATAAGTCGTCAGCGGACCAGCAATCAACATTCGCTCAGGGTCTCGCCGACGCACTTCTTCCGCCCACAAAACGAGCAAGTTGCGCAAAGTCGTCCAGTGATAGAGCGCCACATCCAAAGACGGTCGGCTGTAACGCAGGGGTGACAATTCGTCGTCGGCTTGCATTGCTGTTAACTGGGCGATGCGCCAATCTCGCACAGGCAATTGCCACGCTTGCTGTAGCCGTTCCAGCGTTCCATAGCGTTGGCGCAAAAAGAGGGCGAACCCTTCGTCATCGTAACTGATGGCTTCGTCTACCCGCTGTCCCAAAGCGTAACCGAGCAAGTTAGGGCGGTTGCGAAAGTAAGGGACGACGATGTCCAGCCAGCGGCGCAACCAGAGCAGGTAGTTGACATCGTGAGGGGCGCAGCGGATAGGCGGTCGCATCGCTGGCGGGCGCAAGTCTAAGGCGATGATGTAGGGCATGCCCAGTCGGTCGGCAGTGTCCAGCAATCGGTCGTAACCTGAAAGGTCGCCGTCGGGGCGGTAAGGCACGCTCACCCAAAGCACTGTCAAGCCGATTTGCTGATAGAGGGGCAAATCTTCAGGGTCGCGCAGCCCGTCGGCAGCGAGCCACCATTCAGGCACCCTCGGTTGGGCGATGAGGAACGAAGTTGTCATTAGCAGCAAGACGCCAACCCACCATCGCATCGGCATCACCGTCGTCGGCTAAAATTGTAGACGACTTCGGCGCATGAGCGCATCCCAAAGGACGGTGTTAGGGCTGGGTTGGGAACGCTGGCTGTCATTGCCATGGGACGGCGTTGTCGTCCACTACCACGAAATCGCCTTGAAAGGGGGCAACCGACGACCTTTCACGCAAATGTTATGCCGCAACTTGCGGCGCGCCTTAGCCCTTTACGGCGTGACGGTGCGGGATTTGTTTGACCGCGTGGAAGTGACGCCTTTGCAGCCACCCCCATCGGCAAAATGGGTCAGCGAAGTAACGCAGGCAGCGGCGCAAGTGTTCGGCGTCGCTTACGCCGCGCCGATGCGACGGTTGCCCCGCCAATTGGGGGAAGTGGCAGCGGCAGCGGCGCAAGTTTACCGAACCGTCGCCGAAGCGGGTGCAACTTTCGCCGTGCGGGCAAAGCGGGTGGACAAAACTTTCCCCCTCACTTCCCAAGAGTTGGAGCGAGAGATCGGGCATCAAGTCGTCACCATGACGGGCGCAACCGTTGACCTAAAGCAGCCCGCCGTTGAACTGCACTTCCGTGTCTACGCCGACCACATCGCTTTGATCGGACCGAAGGTGGTGGGAGTGGGTGGGTTGCCAGTCGGCGTGACGGGGCGCGTATTGACACTCCTTTCAGGCGGGATTGATTCCGCCGTCGCCGCTTGGTTGATCATGCGACGGGGCTGCTTCACCGACTTTTTGCACTTCCACGCCTTCCCGTCCGCTGACGAGGTGCGGGGGACGAAAATCGTTTCTTTGGTGGAACGGTTAGTGCAGCCACAAGGGTTGCGGGTGCGGTTGCTGCTCGTTCCCTACCATGCCTTCCAAGTCGCCGTGCTGATGGCGAAAGTGCCAGCGGCGTTGGAGTTGGCGCTCTTTCGCCGCTTCATGGTGCGGGTCGCCAATCGGTTAGCACAGCAACGCTGGTATCAGGCATTGGTGACGGGCGATAACTTGGCGCAAGTGGCGTCGCAAACGCTGGAAAACTTGCGGGCATTGGATGATGCGTCGGCGTTGCCCATCTTCCGACCGCTGCTGACTTACGACAAGCAGGAAATCATCGCCTTAGCCCAACGCATCGGCACTTACGAACTGTCGCTGCAACCTTACAAGGATTGTTGCTCGCTCATCGCCCGCCACCCTGAAACCCGTCCCAAGTTAGAGGCAGTGCGCAACGCCGAAAGCCACTTGCCGATGGACGCCCTCCTTGAGCGCACCCTTTCAGAGTTGGTCGTCTGGGAAATCGGGCAGGAAAGTCAAGCAACTGCCGGCGAAAAAGAGAAGGGTTTGTTGTAGCCTTGGGAGGTGCGTTGGGATGTTGCGGATAGGTTTGGTGGCGGTGGCTGTGTTGCTTTTGGGCGTTTGGATAGTCGCCTCTGCTTCCCGCCTTCAATGGCAACCTCTTTGTGAGCCGGGCAGCGGTGGTTGGCTCACTGGCATCGCCATTAGTCCTCACGATTCTCGCTGCGTGCTAATGGGCGGGGATTTGTTGGGCGTTGCATGGAGCGCCGATCGGGGAGAGCGATGGCACCGAGCCTTCGGCTTCCTGAGTTGGGAAATTGGGGAGTTCTCTTGGCATCCCACCGACCCTAAGACGGTCTGGGTCGGGACGATGAGCGGACCCCATGTCAGTCACGATAGCGGGCGCACTTGGCAACCGCAACGAAACGGGATGCCGCCCATCAGTGACGGGCACTACAGCGTCCCGATTGAGAAAGTGCTTTTTGATCCCAACAACCCCAATCGCCTGATCGCCATCGGCGGTTCGCAGCGCCGTTGGGCTTCTCCCGGCGAGCCGATGTGGGGAGCGGTATGGGAGAGCACCGATGGCGGTCAATCGTGGCATTTGCTTTCCGTTATTCGGGACGACAAAGGAAAAGGGCGTAACATCGTCGCCGCTGCTTTCGCCGCCAGTTCATCCACGACCCTTTATGCCGCTGTGGATGGATTGGGCGTGTTCGTCAGCACTGACGGCGGCAAAAGTTGGCAACCACGCAACGACGGTTTGCCTCACACTAATGTCAACGACCTCGTCACCCATCCGACCGACCCGAACACCCTTTGGGTGGCGTTGGGCAATTTCCCTCCCAAAGACACTGCCCATTGGCTTCCCGGTGGCATCTTTAAGAGCACTGACGGAGGCAAAACTTGGCGGCAAGTGACGAGGGGGATGGAGTTGGTGGCGACGAATGACCCGAATTTGACCTCCCGCTTTGAAGCGATTGCTGTCGCCCATTCCCGTCCCGAAATTCTCGTCACTTGTGACACCGCATGGAATCGGGGCACCGCTTACAAGAGCACGGACGGTGGCGAGAGTTGGACAAAAATCGCTGACGGTTCGTCCGTTGACCGCGCCTACCCAGCAGGGCTGAGCATGACCGTCATCGCTATTGACCCGACGAACCCCAATGTCATCTTCATGGCAGGCAGCGAATATGCCCTCCGTAGCGTTGACGGCGGAAAGACATGGACAGATGTGACGGCTTATCGGGTCGGCAACGGATGGCGGGGGCGAGGCTTTTCAGGTTTGTGCGCCACCAATGTGCGGTTCAATCCGTTCAACCGTCGTCATTGGGTCGTTTTGGCGCTGGATCACGGTTTCTGGCAAAGCACCGACGGCGGTCAATCGTGGACGACAGGCAAAGGGATGCCCGCATGGGGAGGGCGCCATGATGTCGCCTTTACAGGACGCAACGGCGAGGTGATGTTCGTCACGCGAGGGCAATTCGGCAGTTTCGGGGGCATCGTCAAATCCGTTGACGGCGGCGAAACTTGGACGGTCCTAGCGGGAAAAAGACGAGGGTTGCCCGAGTTGGGCGAGCAAGCACAACCGATCAGCGTCCACGCTATCAACCCGCAAACGGTTTGGGCAACGATTGGGGGCAAGTTGTATCGCAGCGATGACGGTGGCGAGCATTGGCGCATCGTCCACGACGGACCTAGCTTGAGTTGGATCGCTCCAGTCAAGCCCACCTCACGCAGTTTCTATGTCGCTGGCGATTTGGGCGTTTACTTCACACCCGACGGCGAACGGTTCACGCTGATAGAAGGCAGTCCGAAACCTGCCACCTTTATCATCGTTGACCCGAACAACCCACAGCGGATTTATGTGACATCGTGGCGGTCAAAGATGGGCGGATTGTGGCGATGGGAGCGGGGCAAGTGGGAGCGATTGCGGAATGACCCCTTCGTTTACTGCATCGCCGTCCACCCTCAAAACCCGCAACGACTGGTCATCGGCACCAACGACCACCCTTATCACGACCGTTGCTTTGCGACGGGGATTTGGGTTTCCGAAGACGGCGGGAAAACTTGGCAACCAGCCAACGACGGCTTAGGCTGCTTGCGGGTGCAATGCATCGCCTTCAACCCGCACGACCCGACCCAATTGATTTGCGGAACCTTGGGGAGCGGCTTTTTCATCGCCCGATGGCGCTGAAATTGCTCCTTTCACCGCAACCCTGCGCTCATCGGCAATGTCGTCATTCTGGCAGTTTCGTCTTGCTTCGTTGTCGGGGGGAAGTTTATCGGCGAAAGGGTTTTGTCGCTATCGGGAAAGTGAGGCGGGGTTTAGGAGGGGACGCCATCCCCTCACCGAGATAAAAGCCTGTCTGCGTCGGCATGTTGTAGCCGACATTTTGATGGGCAACGCTGAGGCGATAAACGGGGTCATGCATGAGGGTGTAAAAGCGATGGGTCGTCGGCGCGGTGCTGACAAAAAGGCGGATTTCTCGGTTGTCGGCGGTGCGCCACAAAACCTCCTCGCGCCAATCACCGAGGATGTCCGCCGCTAAGCAAGGGTTGGCTTTCGTCCCGTTGTTGGCGGCACAGCCGAATTGACGGGCATCCAGCAACCGAACAAGTTGCCCCTTTCGCCAGTCCCACTTGTCAATCCGCGTGCCGTCCAACAGTTCCCGCAGCAAATCACCGTCCCACCAAACCGCCATGTTGACGGGCAACTTAGCGTCGGCGACTTTTTCGCCTTTGCAACTCCACACTTGTCCCCACAACCCGCCTCCCGCTGCCCAGCACTCGTAACCGCGATGGCGCTGGTCAATGTCAGCGGCTAAGGCTCGCCCGACATCGCCTGTCGCAGGAAAACCCCAAAGCAATTTTCCTGTCGCCGCATCCCGCAGCGTCACACCATAAGGACGCGGTCGCTCGTGGCACTGAAAAACTTCCCAGCCTACATGGTCAGGGTCAATGTCGGAAAGATGCATTGCATCGCCGTGCCCCCAACCGGTCGTGTAAAGCCCTTTGCCGTCGTCGTCAATGACGCAAGCGCCGTAGACGATTTCGTCCTTGCCATCCCCATCCACATCGCCGACAAACAGGTTGTGATTACCCTGCCCTTCGTAAGCGCGGTAGCGCCCGCCATTAGCGGTCGTGTCAAAAGTCCAACGGTGAATCAGTTTGCCGTCCCGAAAGTCCCACGCTTCCAACACCGTCTTGGCATAGTAGCCCCGACACATGACGATGCTGGGATGAACGCCGTCAAGGTAAGCGACTGCCATCAGGAAGCGGTCGCAACGGTTGCCATAGTTGTCGCCCCAATCGGAGACTTTTCCGCGTGGGATGTAACGAGTGCGAGTGATTTCCCGCCCTGTCCGACCGTCAAAGACGGACAGAAACTCAGGTCCTTCCAAGATGCGCCCCGTTTGCGGGTTGACATAGTTGGTGCGCCCATCACCATCCACATCGCCGATAACTTCGCCCGTGCCATCTATGGTCAACTCCGAGGTGCGGACGACCACTTCGGCGCGCCCATCGCCATCAAAGTCGTAAACGAGGAAGGGCGTGTAATGAGCGCCTGAGCGGATATTCGGACCAAGGTCAATGCGCCAGAGGAAAGTCCCGTCCAATTTGTAGGCTTCCAGTTTCGTCGTCCCACGACAAACAGCGTTTTGGGCGGGGTCAAAACCGTCTCGCTCCCGCTTGACGACAAGTTCGTATTCGCCATCGCCGTCCAAATCGCCCACGCTCGCATCGTTAGGCGCGTAAGCCCATTCATCGTCACCGGGCACTTGCTTCATCGGGATGACGAGGTAGGGACGAACGGGCAGGTTGGCAGGGAGAGTGACAGTGGCGGTTTCGGGCAACTCTTTACCGTTGCGGACAGGGCGGATGAGGTAGGTGACAGGTCGGTGAAAATCTAAGCCCTTGTCCAACCAGCAAGTCGCTTGCGTGAGGGGCTGAGGGTTCAGGCGAAGGAGTGAAGCGTTGCCGATGCGACGGTAAAGGTTGAAAGCGAGGTCGTCAGGGTCAGTCGCCAACAACCGCCAAGCGAGAAAAGTTTGGTCGTCGGCGATGCGCAAAGCCACAAGACCTCGCCCTAACCGCTCCATCTGACGGGCAGGAGCAAGCGAGTGAACGAACCCTATAGTTGCCAACCCACCAATTATCCCCGCCAAGACAAGCGACCAATGGCGCACCTTCACCATCTCCTTTGCCCCGAAGGCTTAAAGGTGCGGCAACCCGCCGCCTTTATGGGATGTTGCGGCTTAGCCCCTCCGACGGAAGGCTTTTAGTGCGTCGGCTTTTTCTAACGCTCCCTTGCTTCGTTGAGGCGGCTGTTAGCCACGACATTCGGAGAAGCGATCTGGTTGCCAACTTTGAAAGGACGCTACAATTCTGCGAGGTGAATGGGATATGAGCAAGAAAGCCAATTTGCAACGGGCTGTTGTCCATCCCCTCAAAGCCACAGTTACCGTCATTGACTACGGTGTCGGGAATTTGCGGAGCGTGACGAAGGCGCTGGAGTTTTTGGGTTGTCAAGTCGTCCTGACGAGCAATCCGAACGAAGTCGCTTGCGCTGAAAAGTTAGTCTTGCCGGGCGTCGGGGCTTTCGGCGCTGGCATGGAAAACTTGAGGCGGTTGGGCTTGGTTGAAGCAATTTACGATGCTGTCAAACGGGGGACTCCTTTGCTCGGAATTTGCTTGGGGTTGCAACTGCTCTTTGACGAGAGCGAGGAGATGGGTCGGCATGAAGGCTTGAAACTCGTTCGGGGCAAAGTCGTTCGGTTTCCCGAACAAGACGACATCCGCATCCCACACATGGGTTGGAACGCTTTGCACATCCGAAAGCGTGAGCCGCTCTTTACGGGTGTGCCCGACGGTGCAATGGTCTACTTCGTCCACAGTTACTTTCCCGTCCCTGAAGACCCATCAGTCATCGCTGCCACAACGGAGCACGGTGTTGAGTTTGTCTCGGCTATCGCCGTTGACAACATCTTCGGCACTCAGTTCCATCCCGAAAAGAGCAGCAAGGTCGGCTTGCAAATTTTGCGCAACTTCGTCGCGCTGTGAGCCGAGGTGACTTTGATGGCTCGCATCCTCGCCGTTGACTACGGCGAAAAACGAATCGGCTTGGCAGTCAGCGATGAACTGGGAATCACTGCTTCGCCCTTGACGACTCTAACGCGTCGGAGCGACGAGGAAACCGTTCGGCAAATCGCACAGTTAGCGCCCAAGTTGCGGGTCACGCAAATCGTCGTCGGGTTGCCCCGACGAACCGATGCCCAAGAGAGCGAGATGGAGCGGAAGGTGAAAGCCTTCGCCGAAAAGTTGCGACAAGCGGTGTCTGTGCCTGTCGTGCTTTTTGACGAGCGGTTCACGACCCGCATCGCCGAGCAAGTTTTGCTGGAAGCCGATTTACCGCGTCGGAAGCGAAAACAAGTTCGCGACCGCTTGTCTGCCGTCATCCTGCTGCAGAGTTACTTGGACAGCCAAAGGGAAGCAGTATCATCGGGATGAACCCGTTGACAGGGAGAGCGGATGGCTGTGCGAGGCAAATGACACTGTCGTTGAAGAGGGCTGCTACGAACTTAACCCTGAAAGGTTTCAAAGGGTTTTGAATTTGACTTTCGCTTTTTTCGGTAAGGTGACATCAAGCCCTTTAGGTTGCCCTCCTTAACTAAAATCAGTTTTCCCAGAAGTTCTTGGTTGGAATGCTAAGTATCGAGTCACTGGATTGGTAGGCGGGATGGCGGCTCTTGGTTCAACCCTCAGTAACGAGGAGGCTTGCGCCGTCGCTCGCTCCCTATCGCCTACATCTACTGAACCTGGAGCAGCAACTTGCCCAAATACTTACTGTTCTGGCTATTATTGCCCTAACACTTATCGCTCTACTGTTACTGGGCTAAAGCTCCAGAACCCCTCTTGTGAAGTCTGGGTAAGCGAAGGGTAAACGACAGGTAAACGAAAAGTAAACCAAAGGTCGGCAGAAGGCAAGAATAAGGACGGCATACATATACTGAACGCCTGAAAGATTGTCCTCTTTGGTAGGTTATGCACGGGGTTTGTAGCAGCCTGATTTGTCGGGCGGTTCAGCACCGTCTGAAGGCGGCTATCAAGCACGATGGGGAAGAGGTGAGGGAAATGGCGGGAGAGCGATACAAGGCGAAGTCTGTGGAAAAGGCACTTAGCCCAGTGGGTCGAAAGAATTTTTTTTGCGGCTCATTCAGCATAAATTGATGGGAAGGCGGGGAGCGATCAGGTCAACGATGAAGATGACGAAGCCGACAATGGTCAGCCACAATTCAGGTGCCATGTAGCGCCAAAGGGCAACCCACACCGACACTGCTATCACACTCCTACCTCGGAACTTGTCTCCCGACGGAAGGCTTTGTGATTATAGCGCACACAAGGCAACGATTTGCCGCCTTCGCTTGACGGGGACTTTTTTTTTGCTACAATGGCGGCAGCCATCCCTTTCAGTGGGGAGGGGGCGATCATGAGGGAATTGCCACCGAAGGTCCAAAAAGCCGTTCAATCCGCCTTGCGGCGTGCGAGGCAATGGCGCCGCCCGCCCCACTGGGATGGCTATGAATGGCAAAAAGAACTTGACGCCATCGCCCAAGCCGCTGCCTTTGAAGCGTGCTGTTGCTTTGACGAACGGCAAGGCGTCCCCTTAGAAGCCTTCGTCTTCCAACAGGTGTTGATTGCCTTGCGGAACTTTCATCGGCACGAGTGGGCTTATTTTGCCGTTCACTATGGGCATCTTTCAAGGGTTTTTGATAAGGGGGAGGTGGAAGAGGGCGATGAAAGCGCGGAAGTTTGCGAGGGAGTAAGCATAGAGGGCTTAGAGGGGGAATGGCGGCGCTACTTGATTTGGTGGGCGATGAGGCAACTAAGCGAACAGGAGCGGCAGGTGTTGGAGCGATTGTATGGGGATGGCTACACGGAGGAAGAAATTGCCCAAGAGTTAGGTATCAGCCAGCCAGCGGTCAGCAAAGTGAAACAGAGGGCTCTCCAAAAACTGAAGGAATTGTTGAGCGGGCTATTGTGAGGGCATTGAGCAAAGATGCTGCGAGAAGGGGCAAAGGAAGGGGAAGGGCTTAGGGGTTATAAAAAGGGTGGGTTGGTGCATATTATTAAGTGGGAGCGAAAAGAAGGGGTAGTGGGTAGGATGGGGGCTACCTGCCAGCGAGGCAGGTATAGACACTGTGAATCGGTGACCAAATTGGAGGTGACAACATGATGTTGACTGAAGGGCGACGGCAATGGATTAAGAAGTTGTTGGGTGGTGTGTTCGGTATCATTGTTCGTGGAGACGGTCTATTCTGCATCTTCTAATTGGTTGGCGAAACAAGGCTTTTTAACTTTTGCAGCGGCGCAGGAGTAGGTGAAGGTTGGCATGACAAGGCTGCCGCTATTTGTCGGATGGTTGTCTCTATGGTTGCTGACAACAGGGTCAGGGATAGAAATCTATCAAGTTGCTCTCGCAGAGCGCCCCCATATCCCTGCCATCAAAGTTAATTCTCCCCCCAAGATTGATGGCGATTTAAACGATGAAGCATGGCAGACTGCTGCTAAGGTTACAGGCTTTTGGCGGACCGACCGAGACCAACTCGCTGAGGAGCAGACGGAAGTCCTGATTTGCTATGATGATACCGCCATTTATGTTGCTTTCATTTGCCACGACTCTCAACCGAACCTTATCCGCGCTCAACAAAGGAAGAGGGGAGGAGCGTTCCAAAGTGATGATTTCATTACCATTAACATTGACCCCCTTAATCAGCCCCTCGTTGGGGGTGGAAACTTCTACGCCTTCTCAGTCAACCCATTGGGGACACAAAATGAATGGGTTCCTGGTGGGGCTGCAGAAAAGATTGAATGGAGAGGAGATTGGCAAGCGAGGGCGAAAATCACCGAAAAGGGATGGCAAGTGGAAATGGCAATCCCATTCCGCATCTTCCGATTGCCGAGAAAGCCTTCAGCTTTTGCCCTTTGGTTCTCCCGATCTGTCCCACCACCCCGTCTTGAAGATAGCACCTTCCCCTATCGGCGAGGGCAAGCAGTCTCCAACACTGCCGAGGGGGGTCCTTTGGATTTACCCAAGTTTAAATCCCCGATGCTGTTCATGCCGTCCACGAGTTTACTGATGGGTGAGGCAAAAAGGGGTATCCGCACTGGCTTGGACGCAAAACAGCATTTACCCAATGGATTGCAATGGCAAATGACGCTCAATCCCGACTTCTATAACATTGAAGATGTCGTTGAGACAATTGACTTCACCTACACATCTCGCTTTCTGCCAGACCGACGCCCCTTCTTCAGTGAGGGATGGGGTTATTTCCCTCCACCTTTTATGTTTTACAGCCGCTTGGTAGAGGATGTTTTGGCTGGGACGAAGTTTTTCGGGCGAGTCGGTCGGACAAGCGTTGGTATTCTGGGCGTTTATGAAACTCACTCCCATCTGACCTTAGCATCGCGCCTGAGTTATAACTTGGACAAGAAATGGTCGGTGGAAGGTAATTACGCCCACCGGACAGGGACGGGGAGGTTTCCCGCTTATCGGTTGGCCCTTAACGGTAACATCCCGTCAAAGAACGATTGGCTTTGGAATTTAGGGGGCGATTGGGTTTATGGGGGTGCAGACGCTTGGAGTTTATACTTCGGTCGGTTTTCCAACACCCCTGGACGGCTGCATTTCTTCTTGAACTACGGAGAAATCGGAGATTACCGTCCTTCTATCGGATTTAAGCCTGAGGTCAACTTCAAAGAATTCATCGGAAACCTCGCTTACTTTGACCGATATGAAAAAGGAACGGTGCTTTACTGGGGAAGTTTTGCTTTTTATCACCGGCGGCGTTTTCGGGGAGGGCTGAAGAAAGGGCAACTTTTAGACCAAAACGAAAATCTTGGGGCATTCGTCACCGGGAGGAAGGGATGGAGCATTTCTTCTGCATACAACAAATACCGTCGCCCTCCCTTTTTAGACCGAACATTCCATTTGGGATGTCTTTGACCCCTTTCGTTCAGGAAACCTTAGTTATCAGTGGGGCAGGCGGGCAGGGCAAAGTTACCGCTTTTTATCCCTTGCTCAATCCTTTCGTCTACCTGACCGGTGGTCGCTTAACTTACGATATGAGCAATTAAGACATAGGCGTCAAACATACCAACTTGTCCTCTCTGGGGTTTATGATTTAACACCGGAGCAATCCATAGTTTTCCGTTGGGTCAAAGGCTCAGTGCCTAAACCTGGTGACCCTCAAACGCTTTTGCCTGTTGACAACATCTATTTTGGCTTCCGACAATTCTCCCGAAAGGGGACTGACCTTTATCTCCTGCTGGGCGAACCTAATGCATACCGCACAGAGTTGAAACTTTTTGTCAAAGTTATCCAAGTGTTCTGAGCCTGAGGCTTTTAGAGGCTTTCAAAAATGCTGCCTGAATAGACTCACCACCCCGAATTCGCGAATGTTGGGTTAGCACCTTTGCACGGTCAAAGCCCTTTTGGGAACCCAGATTTCAAACACCACGCCACTGTTTGACCCCAATACTAATCCATGTTTTGAAGCCGCATCAAAATAAAGGGGTGAACAGCAAAAGGGAAAGGCGGTGCCAGTTATGCGCAAATGGGTTTGGCTGGGAGTGATGGCGATGAGTTCGGTGGTTGCAGCCTTTGACCCGCCAGTGGCGAAAGTCGGTGATTTTACCCTTCGCATTGATGCACCCCTATTGGTCACCCAACTTGAGACGCCCATCCCCATCCGCATTCATCTCTCCAATGCGGGTTCGCAAACCCTTCGGGGAAAAGTCCGCCTACAAGTCATTAACCGATGGCGCATCGTAAGTCCCAACCCGCAAAGTTTTGAGTTGACGCCGAAAAGTGAGCGGGTTCTGGAGTTTGCTGCCGTCGCCGGTGAAGGAACTCACAACGCCCACTATCCCATCCATGCGTTTGCGGAGTGGGGCAAGGGGCAAGGGACAGGGGGCATGGAAAGGGCTCATGCGGTTTTGGTTGTGGAAGTGAGAGCGCCCCGAAAACCGAAAACCCCGAAGGAGAAAGTCGTGCGATTGGCTGAGCGAGGTAGCGTCCCCCTGTGGCAACAGGGCAACCACCAAGTCTCCTTCCAAATTTTCAGCCAGCCAATGCAAACGATGCCGGTGGGTTGGTGGGGCACGGATGAGACAACGGGCGCTCACGCAACTTTGCAGCGAGTTGACAGGGGTGGGGTGAAGGAAGCCATTGCCATCCATCCACCCTGGCGCAAAGGTGCGGGGACGATCTTCGTTGACTGGCAAGTCGTTTTGCCGAACACAAAGCCAATCTTGCTTGACTTTGCTTTTGCCATCCGCGACCACGACCCACAGTGCGAACCGCCCAGCGACGGTGTGACGATGCGAGTTTGGGTGAAGCGGCAAACAGATGAGCGACGGGGTGAAGCGAGACATCGGAAGTCATCGGCGATAGTCGCCAATCCAAGCCAAGTCGGGCAAATCGGAAAAGCGGTGCTGTCGCAGGAAACGGAGCAATTTCCTGTCCGCCGTCCAGTAAGTCGCTCCAACTTTTTGCGCCAAGACCAAATAAAGAGCGTCATAGTAACTGACCCGCCAACGCAACGCAGCCTGAAAAACTTCTTCGGCATGCCAGTCAGTGTTGCGGGAGTGGACGCGAAATTTTTCCCAGAAATGCAGGAAAATGGCAAAAACGGTCGCCGAGACAGGGCGTCCCTTGCTAATGGCTTCCACCAAGCCACCCAAAACTTCGTCTTCAAACCGGTCGGGCACATGGGCGATAACTTTGCCGCTGTCAATGTCCAACACCATCCGCATTGCGCCATCGGAGACTTCCTTTGGCTCATCCAAAAGCATCGCTGCCAGAAAGACCGAAGCGTTCAAGACGACCTTGACTTCCTGCTGTCCCATCCCCTCGCCAACTCCCTTTGTCTCAGCATGCTCCGCAAAAACCCACGACCCTTAAAAGCGACGCGGGTTTGCCACCATTGCTTGAACTCATCTTCGCTGATAGCGCCTGCCCGCAGCGCATCAAACATTCGGGCGACCTCGTTTTTGGCATCGTCCAATTCCGTCAGCAATTTCTGGTCATCGGCTTTTGGTTTCCCCCTGGACTTCGCCACTACGCCTCACCTCCGACAACGATTATGGCGTAAAAGATTGACGGCGATAATCGCCGATCCAGCAGACGGTTGGGTCAGTCAATTGTCGGCGCCGTTTCAAGAAGTCGTAGAGGCGTCGGTCTGCCGTCCAGAAAAGAGCGTCCAATTTGTGAGCCAAAACGAGGTAAATGGCGTCATAGTAACTGCATCCCTTCACCGTTGCCATCGCCCAGACATTTTCTGGCGTCCAGTCACGGTAGTGCCAGTGCATGAAAGCATCAGCGAAGGCGAGGAGTTCGGAGAAAATGATCCAACCGTCCGTAGGCGTCAACAGGCGTCCCACGAACAAAAGTTGTCGCCGCTGCGTGACAGCCTGCCACAAAGCGCCACCCAATTCATCTTCCCACCGGTCAGGAATGTAGGCTTCCAGCAAGCCGTTGCGGATGTCTTCAAACAACTGCAAGGCGCATCGTTGCAACTCTGGTGGCTCGCCACTGATAGGTGTCGTCAAGAAGCCGACCGAGGCATCTACGACTGTTCGTTCCCCTCGCTCCATGCCCTTCCCTCACCCCGATGGCGTGAGAGTGCCTCTATCGCTGCTTCCACAAATTCAGCGGGCACACCACCTTTCAGTTTGCGTTTTAACCGATTCCACCACCACTCCCACGCCGCGTCAGGTCCTTTTGTTTCCTTCAACTCCCTCAGTTTTCGGGCGACATATTCTCGCTCCTTGCGCAACTTGGCGACCTTTGCCTCAAAGGCGGAACGCCCTGAAGAACTTTTCGCTTTCGCCATGCATTCTCACCTCGCTCCGCAATTATGCCATCCCGTCGCTTTTGACGGTGGTGGCGCGCCGACGCAAAGTGACGACGACGGTTGGCAACTTCTTTACGAGCGTCATTCGGACAGCAAAGTTTGGGTGCCCGCCCGCGTGGACTTGAGCGCCTTTGCAGGTCAACGCATCGTCTTGCGGTTGGAAGTGCACCCTGGTCCGAAAAACGACACGACTTGCGATTTAGCCTTCATCGGCGAACCCTACTTGGTTGCGGGGCGAACGCCACCAGATAAAGTCGCCGACTTAGAACCCGATGAACGGCTGAGGTTAGTTGCGTTGACGCGGCGAAGGATGGTTGAAGCGGCAGAAGGTTGGAACTTGTTACCGAGGAGTGCCCAAATTGTCAAGGATTGGGCTGCCTTGAAACTTCTGGCTCCCATCGCAAGTTCGTCGGACGAATTCAAGAGGGTCAACGAAATTGCACGGAGGTTGCTCGCCCAAGTCAAGTCGCCGAAAGGAAAGCAGCAAGTGCTTTTTGCCCCGCCCAAAGGAAGTCAACCCGCAGTTTGGGTAATCGCTCACGACGACGAACTAATGGCTTTCGCTTTTCTGCCTCCCAAAGAGAGCGGATGGTGGGATGCAAAGGGCGCAATCGTTTTCGCCGACCGTGAACTGCTCTTTGACGGCTTTAACCTGAGAGTGCTTGGTGACAACTTGGGCGATTGGCGAAGCCCTTCGGTGTTGGTAAGCCGCAACGAAAAGGTTGAAGGCAACCGCCTGATAGTAACCCATCAGATAGAGGGGAACGGTGTCCCTTACACCCTGACGATGCTGGCTTGGTCTGAAGGTGGGACATTGAAAGTTCGTTGGCAACTGAGCACAACCGCACCCCAAGACAAGCATCAACCCTTGCGCATCACGGATTGCGCCGTTCGTTCGTGGAGTGAAATTGCGGAGCGAGTTTACATCGGTCACGGCAATGTCATTGTTCGCCCACAGGCTTTCAGGCTGGGCGCTGACGGTCACCGACTTTCAACGCGCCACGCTGGCATGGATTTCGCAAACGGCATCAGCGTTGTCGTCGGTGTGGACAATCCACCCGATTTCTTTGAATGCCAACCTTCCTCCCGCCACTACAGCATTCATGCCCACATGGACACGGCTTTCGCCTTTGCTGCGAGCGCGCAAAGTGTTTGGGTTGCGGCGAAACGCTATCGGGAAGTTGACCCATACAAACCTGCACCGACTTTGGAGAAACTTGCTGGTCGGTTCGTCTTTGACTTGTGGGGAGGCTGGCGTTACGCTTGGGTTGCCGAGCAACTTGAGAAGGCTTTCCGTTACGGTTGCACCGATGCTTTGGTCATCTACCACAACTGGCAGCGCTGGGGTTACGACTATCGCCTGCCCGACATCTTCCCGCCCAACCCACAATTCGGCACGCTGGAAGATTTTGTCAAGATGGTGGAAGTTTGCAACCGCTACGGTGTCTTGTTTGCGCCTCACGACAACTACATTGACTTCTATCCTGACGCTGAGGGCTACTCGTACCGGCACATCTGCTTTACGCCCGATGGCAACCCAATCAGGGCTTGGTTTAACGAGTGGCGGCAGGCTCAGTCTTACCGTTGGCGTCCCGACGCTTTCTTCCCGTTCATGGAGCGAAACTTGAAACTCATCGCAAAACACATTCGCCCAACTGCCTACTTCGTGGATGTTTTTAGCAGCATCGGCATGTTTGACTTCTGGACGGAAGACGGCGAATTCCGCAGCATTTTGGAGACGCAAAAACGCTGGGGCGAAGCCTTCAACTTCATCCGCAACATTTTGGGTGGCGCACCACAAACGAGCGAAAGTGGTTGCGATTGGCTCATCAACTGGCTTGACGGCGCTACGACTAACCACTTGCGGGTTGACCCGAAAGCGCTGCCGGGTCAATGGGCAGTTTGGCGAATTCAATGCGAAGACGCCGAGCGAATTCCTTGGTTTGATTTCGCCCACCATCACAAATTCGCACTGCACGGCGCAGGCTATTCCGACCGCTATCAGGGTGGCTTGCCCTACGAGGTGGCGGGCGTTTACAGTGACGACTACATTTGCACGGAAGTTTTGACGGGACATCCTGCGATGGTCGGCGAACCTTTCGGTCCGCAGGTTGTGCGCAAGTATTGGCTGCTTTCGGAACTTGGGCGAGCGCTGGCTTTGGCAAAGATGGATTCAGTTGAATTCGCTGACGGAGATATTCATCGCCAAATCATTCGCTGGAAACTCGCTTCTGTTCCCTCAACTCGCGTCCCTCGTCCCCCGTCCCGCGTCCCGTCCAATGCAATCGTTTGGGTGAACCGAAGCGGAAGTGATTGGGAAGTCAACAATCGCATCTTGCCGCCGTTCGGTTTTTACGCTGTCATTTCAACCTCTTCCAGTCCCCAACTCCAAGCGGCGATTGAAAAGTTGCCGACGACGGAGGGCGATAAAGTGATTGCTGAATGGGCGCTTTCTGATAGGTTCGCTTACTGCAATGCCCGAACGCAAGTTTTGTTTGGCTGGACGCCAATTCAACTTGTCGGCGTTGAAGTTCGTTGGCTCGGCAATCGCAAGTTTGAGTTGACTTTGCGATGGAAAGCGGACAAACCTACGAACGAACCGCACCATGTCTTCGTGCATTTCACGAACCCGAAATCGCAACGGGGCGAGCAAATTGCCTTTCAGGGCGACCACACTCCCGATTTGCCGACGACCCAATGGCAAGGCGAAGTTGTTACTCGGACAGTTGTGACCGTCCCTGAACAATGGGGTGCTGACCGATACGGCGTTCGGGTTGGTTTGTGGAATCCGAAAACTGGCTATAGGCTAAGGCTGATGGGCGAGGTTGACGATACTTTGCGGATTGTCGTCGGTGATTTGGTTCTTGAGGGCGAAGGCGGCAACATCACTGGCGCAAGGTTGGAACTCAACCCGAACTTGACAAAGATGCTTGAGTGGCTCAAGCGCTGGAACACTCAAGGCAAAGCCGTTGATTTCGGATTTGCCGTCACCGACGGGGCATTTCGCTTTGACCGCAAAAACTTGACCCTCACCCCGTTGCCAGAACATGCGCCTTTCACCGTCACTTTACGGTTGCAGAAATTGCTTGGCATAGCGCCGCGCATCACCGTCATTGAAGCGATAGATGAAAGTGGCAAAGTCATCGGCGATGTGCCCTTTGTCCAGCGCAACGGCGAAGTGACTTTCCAGACCCAAGCAAGCGTGTTTGGCTATCGGTTGAGATTTGGTCGCGCCCACAACTAACCGCCACCAGGACCGCCTGGGAAAGGTAACTTAATCGTGAAAACACCCGCATCTACAGGGCTGTGAGAACCTGGACGGATAGCACCAACCTGACAGTTGTTGGGCACAACCACTTTCCTTGAAGGGGGATCAACGGAGAGAGCGCCTGGGTATGTTACGGTGACGATCCATTCCCCTGCTTCAGGAGTCCCTCCGTATCCTGGGATGACGAATGAGCCATCGGAATTGACGACGCCGGTGAGGGTTTGGTCTCCTTTTGTCGCTTTGACTGTCGCTTGCTGAGGGTCACCGGGACGCCCCTCAAACTGAATCCGACCGACAATGGGGCGGTGTTCCCAGAGCCAAGCCCTGGTTTCATATGTTCCTTGGGCATAGAGCTTTATCTTCCGCTGGATGACGCACCAGGCTATGGATTGGTAAGGGCTACTAATGTTGATCGTGTAATTCGTTCCTTTCTTCGGATCAACCTGCAATTTGCCAGTCCAGATACCCTGCTCATTCGTCACATCAGATATGCCAGCCTCAGGGATGCTGATTCCTGCTCCCCGTAAGGGTTGACCCGTTGCCCCGTCAAAGACATGCACGACAACTGTCCCAAACTGAGGTGGTGGGACGGGGACATGATACGGTTCAACTGCGAGCCAAATCCCCCAGATGGTCTGGCAAGTCGGAAAGTGCCGAGGACCGGCTTCAAGTCTCACCCGATGTTTCGTTTGACACCCGTAAGGAGAAGTATCCTGTCCTTGAACGCTGAGCCGTTGTGTAGGTTGAGTGCTCTCTGCTCGTGCTAACTCCTGACCACCAAAGCCGAGTAAAGTGATGCTCATAGGTTGGGGTTCCGTGCTTTCCATCGTGACGCTCAAAGTGTATTGCTCGTCAACGATAGTGTGCCAATTGCCGGGCGGATTGTTCGTTTCGTCCAGTGCGTCAAGGGTCAAGTAAGCGATTTGCCCCGTATCAGCGTCGCGGAAGTTCCCCGTAATGGTAGCCGTCACAGTTACGCCTTCAGGAACTTGTGCCCGAACTTCGTTGCTAGACATCGCCAGCAAAAGTGTCAATGATGCCGCGAGCCAAACAGCCCGCTTCATATTCGTTACCCTCCTTGCCCACAAGGGATTTTCGCCGCTCAAAGAGCGGCTTTGACCGACCAGCCACAGGCACTCCTTCGTCTTAACGAAGTGTGCCTGAGGCAAATACAACTCAAAACCTTCTCCTTTCACCTCCAAATCGTGCTCATGCCAACGAAACCACAAAACTTCGTCTTTTTCCATTGGCAAATAAACCCGAACGACCAATGATTGCATCGTCTCTTGACTGACCCAACAAAGCCGACGAACTTTCACTTGACAATCCCATACGGAGACATCCAAATTCTCTTGCCACCAACCATCCAAAGGGACTTTAGGTGGAGGGAAGCGAGTCAGAAAATCCTTCGGAAACTCCACTTTCACCCATAAACCGACTTTCTCGCCACGCGAGCGTTTGAGGAATTCCTCAAAGCCTCGCCCTTGCACTTCTTCTTCCGCTTGCTTTAACACCGCCGACCTTTCTTCCACCTGTTTCCAGGCATTTTGTGCTATCTTTGATTCCTCATCTGGCGAAAGGGGTCGCCAAGCGACAGCCTTTGAAGGGATAACTTTTGAAAGGAGTTCGTCCAGAGTTAGCCGAAATCCAGCAGTTCGCAGGTGTTGCTTCCAATCAACCCCGAATTGCTCTAACAGGGTCAGTTGAGCGGCGCCCGTGAAGTAGTGAGAGTTAAGGTAACTTCGCCAGCGCGCTGACAAATGGACTTTTTGTTTGGGCAGAAAAGGATCTACGCTCAGCAGCGGGTAGTATTCATGCCACCGCTCCATCAACAACTTGAATGCTTGGTCTTCAAGGAAACTGGCAACGCCTTCTGCCAGTTCAAATGTTTGCCCTGCCTTCAGTGCGGTCTGGTATTCAGGCTTATCAGGTGGGAATCGCCGCAGTGCTAAAAAGCGCTGCAAGGCTTCATTTCTTCGGTCAATGTCTTGGGTAGTAAGGGCTTGGTTCAACAGCTCAGTTTCTACGCTTTTGAGAACGCTGAAAAGGCGAGTAAATTCATTCGTCGCCAGCTCACTGTGGGGCAAACTAACGGCTAACCGTTGGAAAGGCTGTTGGGCATACCAAGCGTGAAAGCATTCGTGCAGAATGGTCGCTAATCGCATCAATGCTTCTTGAGCGTTGCGTTGGCTATCGTAATCGGGCAGGGCGAACCAATAGGGGCGAAAAGGTAAAACGACAGTGCTAACTCTCTCAATTTCCGGCGCTTCTGCCGCTTCAGGGTGAGGGCTGAATGCCAACCATCGGTCAATCACCCAAATGTCCGCCTTGAGCGGGCTTAGACCACGATAACGCCGAGCGCCCTTGGGTGGCTTGGGATGGTTGATGAAGACCCATTGTCCACCTTCGCCCTGAAGGGCAAAGGGAATCCGAGCGGCATTCCAGCCCGGGAAGAGACGGTCGCCATAACGGGTGAGAAAGTTTTTAACCGCTTTGATGCGCACTAAATCCAGCCAGTCAATTTTTAAGGTCAAGACAGGTTTGAACTGCACCCCTACAGGGCGCAAGGGTAATTCGGCAGTGGCGCCATCTTCAAAAACCATGCGAACCTTCCAAAGGTCGCCGTAACGGGTATGGATTTGCAGGGGCAATTTCAAATCAGGCACAGCACCTTTCAAAACGCTTTTGGGGAATTCTCGCTTCCAAATCGGTTGGCTATCCGCAAAGACAGTGAGACTTTTGATTGGCTGAGCGCTTTTGAACCATCCCTCAAAATAATAGCCTGCCCAGAGCAGATGCAGCTGCTCCTTTGGCGGTTCACTGACGGGAGAACTGGTCAAGGGGATCTTACGCCGGACAAGTTCCCCTTGAGGTGTCAGGAAATAGCCCTTCAAAGTCCCGTGAACCGTGACCGAAGGCTGTGCCTTCGCCCATGGCGTCAGAAGGCTCACGATGCCAACCATCAAAAGCCATCGCCTCATCGTCTCCATCACCTGCCCGCTTTTACTGATAACACGCCTGAAAAAAATCAACCCTTGACAGTTTGCTTTGAAACCTGAGTCGGCACGGCTGAAATTTCTTTGTGGTTGGAGATGTTGCGGGTGATAGCCGCTCCAACAGAAGGTTGGATGAAGGTCGGAGGGAGCGTAGGATTTTTGGTGGAGGCGCAAAGGGCGTCGGGTTGCTCCTCCTTGCTCAAGTGGCTATTAGCCACGACGGAATGGCTATCAGCCACGACCAAAGCGGCTATTAGCCACGACGCACAAAACCTATCCCAGACTTTCCGAACACCCTCTGGAAGGCTTGTCACTTTGCCGCTAAGTCGCTACAATAAGGCGCAGCCGATAGGTGACGCTACAAGGAAGGAGGGGGAAGTCGGTTATGCGCGCATCGGAAGGGATAGGCGGTGGCTACAATCGGCAGCGGTTGTTCGTCGCCAGTTGCATCGCTTTGGTCACGACGGCGATGGCGTTCTCCATTCGGGCAGACCTTCTCAAGGAATTTGGCGTGCAGTTCAACATCACCCACGAGCAGCAGGGGTTCATCAACCTCATGGGCATTTGGGGCTTCCCTATTGCCATCCTCATCATGGGACCTTTGTGCAACATCGTCGGGATGGGACGGCTTTTGACCTTGGCAGGCATCGGGCATATCGTCGGGACATTGCTGACAATTCTCTCGCCTCGGTTGGGTGGCTACCCGATGTTGTTGTTGTCCACGCTGATTATCGGCTTGTCCAACGGGACGGTGGAAGCCGTCATCAATCCGTTGGTCGCTACGATGTATCCCGAAGAGAAGACCCACAAACTCAATGTCCTTCACGCTTGGTGGCCAGGCGGGCTCATCATCGGCGGGTTGGCGACTTATGTGCTGGGGCAATGGTTTCACCTCGGTTGGCAATTTCGGATGGCAACGATTATGGTGGCGGCGGTTATTTACCTTGTGTTGATCAGTGGGCAACGCTTCCCGAAGACGGAACGGGCGGAGGCAGGGGTGCCGATGGGAGAGATGTTCCGCGAAATTTTGCGCCCTGGCTATTTGCTGCTCATGGCGACGATGTGTTTGACGGCAATCACGGAGTTAGGACCTGACCAATGGGTCGGTTCGGTGCTGACGGACATCGTGGGCATTCGGGGCATCCTTTTCCTCGTTTACACGGCAGGGCTGATGTTCGTTTTGCGGCAATTCTTCGCTGATGTGGCGGTGCGCACTTTCACGCCGCCGGGCTTGTTGGCGGTGTGTTCGGTTTTTGCGGCGGTCGGTTTGTTCTGGCTCAGTGTCGCTTTCGGGTCTCCCACGACGGCACTCATCGCTGCGACGCTGTTTGGCATCGGCAAGACTTACTACTGGCCGACGATGTTGGGCATCACTTCAGAGCGCTTTCCCAGAGGCGGCGAGTTTTTGCTGGCGGTGACGGGGGCGACAGGGATGATTGCGGCGGGCGTCGCTGGTCCTGTCATGGGCGCTATCTATGACCACTACACCATCGCTCACTTGCCTCCTGACATCGCCGCAAAAGTCGTCATCAATGGGCGCTACAGTCCCGAAGCGGCGGAACAACTGATGAAGCAAAGTGCTCAGGCAAAAGCGGCGATTGAAGAAGCCCTTCGGCACGGTGCTTCCATGACCTTCCGCTATGTCGCTGTCTTGCCTCTCATCCTTATCGTCGTGTTCACGGCGATGTATCTTTACTTCCGTGCCCGAGGTGGCTACCGACCCGTTCAATTGGGTGAAGAGAAGGAATGAGCCTTCCGCAGAAGGGAAGGAAGAGAGGCGGTTAAAATTGGTGGCAGGTGAACCGACGATGACCCGCCGATGGATGGGGCTTGTTGGGCTTTGGTTGGCGACTTGGGCAGTCGCTCAACCGCCTGCGTCAGCACCTTTCTCCCTTCGGTGCGTTTTTCTGGCGGAAGATATGACGCCTCTTGCTCAACAGCCTGCCAGTGCGGAAATCATTTTGGCGCCTCCCTTGCAAGGGGCGCGAATGGGCATGCAAGGTGTCACCAACGCAGCGGGCGAATTTTTTGTCCTCCTCCCTGAGGCGACTCGTCCCTACTGGGTTTTGGTGGGCGTGCCGGGGGCTGTCTTTTTCGTGGACGCTTCTCAACCGCAACGCTTGCCCTCGTCCTTAAAGTGTTGGCTGGGCGAAAAGCCATCGGCGATTTGCACGGCGACTGGCGATGCCCACAAAGTTGCCCTCTTTTTGCGCCTTCAAGGGACGACTTGGTGGCTACGGTTGCCACCCTTCAAAGACAACCAACTGCTCCTCTTTCGGTTGCCGCGCGGTCAACATCAACTGGTGGTGGCTTCCGCTGCTTTGCCAACTTATTGGGACGCTCTACAACCGCTGCAAACTGCCACCTTGGAAGTGACAGGGGAAACGCCTTTGCGCCTCTCTTTTACCATCCCACCGACAGGTCGGGTCACCGGGCTCGTGACGACTGGTCAAGGTCAACCGATTGTCAATGCTTCCGTCCTTTTGGAGCGCGATGGCGTGAGCGTCGCTACGGCTTTTACCGATGCTCAAGGGCGTTTTGAGTTGGAAGGTATCCCTGAAGGCACTTACCGCCTGATGGCTTCTGCCCCTGACTACGAGAGCGTCCTTCTCCCTCTTCAGGTGCGTCCCGAAAAAGAAGCGCATTTGCGAGTTTCTCTGTCGCCGCAACCTTTGGGACTTTTGCGAGGGCGGGTCATCAGCAAAGACGGTTCGCTTCCGCAAAACGGGCGCTTGTTGATTGAACGCCTCCTTTCGCCCACCTTGCGTCAACCTTCGGGTGTCTGGGTAGTTCAACCTGACGGGCGTTTTGAGGGCAAATTGCGGGAGGGCACTTATCGCTTAACGGTTCAAGTCGGCGGACGCCGTATCCTCAAAGAGGTCCGCGTCGTTGCCCATCAAGTGACCGATGTGGGAGATTTGCTCCTTCCGCCACCCGCCATCGTGGAAGGCATCGTCAAAGGACAGTTTCCTTTGGGCGACTTGCGGTTACGCATCGTTGCCCTCAGCGGTAATGATGACCCCTTGCAACCCCAGTGGGTGAACATCCTCGGCGAAGTGCCCATTCGTTCCGATGGGCATTTTCAGGTGGAAGTTCCTGCCGAACCTGTTGCCCTTCTCTTGCAACTCCCCAGCAGCCGACCCCTTGTCCAAAGGGTGCATGCTCGTGCTGGTCAGCGGGTTTGGGTGCAATTTATCTTGCCCCGCTTTGGAGGCATTGAAGGGCAAGTCGTCCGCGCCGACACGGGACGCCCTGTCGCTGGTGCTATCGTCACCTTGTTGGACGAAACAGGTTCTCCCATCGCTCAAACGATGACGAGCCCGTTGGGAACTTATCGCTTTGAGCCTATCGCCCCAGGGCGTTACTCCCTTCGGTGTCAAGGGCGAGGGTTGGCAATGAGTGTCCGCCACGAAGTTTGGGTCGGTGACGGGATGAAAGTTCCTGTGGATTTTGTGTTGACGACGGGAGGCAGCGTCGTCGGGAGCGTCCGAGCAAGCAAGACGCCCTTAAATCGCCTGTATGTCATGGTGGACGCTGACAACAATCTCGTCAGCACCGTCACCCCTGACGGTCGCTTTCGCATAGACTTCATTCCTCCCGGTCGGCACATCGTCATGCTTTTCCGTCTGGGCGAGCAAGTCGCCGCTAAAGAAGTCGTCGTCAAAAGTGGTGAGGAAACGGAAGTCGTTTTTGACCTGCCATGATGAGAGAACGGAGGTGGTAACGGTGAGTGGTCTGTTGCCCCGATGGGCGCAACGATTGCTGGAAAAGCATCCCGACGCTGAACGACCCACGCCAGAAAACCCCGTCCCTGCGTGGCTGGAGGAGGAATTGCGCCGCGTGCCCCTTTGGTATCACATCCGCGAGGCGACCGACGACCCCCGCTTCGCCCCACCCTACCACCTGATTGAGGACATCCATCGTCAACCCGCTTTGCTGCGGGAAACGATGGCACTGCGTGACCGCCTTGCGGACATCGCCGACCGCATCATCGCCGGTGGCTACGAGCATCTCGTCTTCATCGGTTGCGGCTCGGCTTACTACACTTCCCTCCTCGGCGCGTTCCTTTTCCCGCGCCTGACGGGCTTAACGGCGGAAGGCGTGGAGGCATGGGAGTTTCGCAACTATTGGCAACCAAGCCATCGCAAAACGATGGTCATCGCTCAATCGGCGACGGGCGGAAGTTTTGAGGTGCTGGAAGCGGTGCGGCGCGCTCGCAACGAATGGCAATTGCCCGTCCTTGCCATCACCAACACGAAAGAAAGCCCACTGGAAGCCCTCGCCGATGAAACAGTGGCGTTCCCGACAGGGCAAAAAACAGGTCCCGACATCTGCGTCATCCCGACTCGGTTGATGCTGCTTTACTTGCTGGCGGTTGCCGTCGGTGAGCGGACGAAATTCAACCTGTCGCTGGTGGCGCAAGTGAACGAGCAAATCGCTCCTACGCCCGAAATCTTGGAACGGTTTTTGCGGGAGCAGGAAAATGCCGTCCAAGAGTTGGCGCAAAAGCACTCCCAGCAAAGTTGCTTCTTCGTCGTCGGTGGCGGACCAAACTGGTTCACGGCGTTGGAAGCGGCGCTGAAAATTGAGGAAGAATCGCGGACACCCTGCCGCATCTATCAAACCGCCGATTACCCGCACATGGCGATTTCGCTCCTTACCTCTGACCGAACGACTTTCGTTTTCGCCCCGCCAGGACCAAGTTACGAACGGTTGCACGCTTGCCTTCGGACAGCGAAGGTAGCAGGTTCACCAACCATCGCCGTCGTCGTGGAAGGTGACGACCAAATCGCTCGCGATGCCGACGATGTGATTGTCGTGCCAAAAGTGAGCGAACTGATGCTACCCATTCCCGGCACGGTCGTCGGTCAACTTTTCGGCTACTATTTGGGTGTCGCCAAAGGTGTCAACCCCGACACTTTGGGCACAGACCGACTCAGCCACGCCAAAGCGTGGCTGACCGCGTTCCCGTTGGGAACGCACTAAACAAAAGGAGGTGTTGGCGATGGCGCAAACGGTGCGCATCGGGCTGATCGGCAGCGGCTTTGTGTCCAACTTTTACATGCAAGGCTTGAAGGATGTGGCGGGGCACGAAGTGAAGGTCGTGGCGTCGCCCAACGCTGCCCGCTGCGAAGCCTTCGCCAAGCAGTGGGATATTCCCGAATGGACGACGGACATTGACGGCACAATCAAGCGAAACGACCTTGACCTCATCATCCTCGGCGTCCCCAACTTTGTCCACGCTGAATTGGCAATCAAATGTGCGCAGGCGGGCAAAAATGTCGTCTGCACCAAACCCTTAGCCCGTAACAAACAGGAAGCCAAGCAAATGCTGGATGCCGTGAAAGCAGCAGGCGTTTTGCACGGTTACGCCGAGACGGAAGTTTTCAGCCCCGCCGTCATGAAAGCCCGCCAGTTCATTGAACAAGGCAGCATCGGCAAGGTGCTGATGGTTCGCTCGCGAGAAGCCCATGCTGGTCCTCATGCTGATTGGTTCTGGAAGAAAGCACTTGCTGGCGGTGGTGCGTTGCTGGACATGGGTTGCCACATGGTGGAAGCAGCCCGTTACTTCCTCGGCAAAGACAACCCCATCGTTGAGGTTTTGGCGTGGGGCGACCGATTGATGCACCACGACCGCACTGATGCCGAAGACAACGCCGTCTTGCTGATGCGCTTTGAAGGCGGGCAATTGGCGATCGCGGAAACGAGTTGGACGGCGCGGGGCGGATTGGACTTGCGCAACGAAGTTTATGGCACCGACGGCGCCATCTTCACCGATGTCACCCGCGAGACAGGCATTAGGGTGTTCACCTTAAAGGGCGCTGGCTACATCGTTGAAAAGGGCGAACTGGACATCGGCTGGCTCATCCCGCCCATTGAGGAAGCGTGGGTCTACGGCTACCGCGAGGAGATGAAGCACTTCGTTGAGTGCGTCGCCCAAAACAAAATGCCCCGCGAAACTTTTGAAGACGGCTACATCGTCAACTGCGTCTTGGATGCCGCTTACAGGTCAATGGAGACGAAACGATGGGAGCGGGTGGACTATGATTGAACCGTTACCATCCTGCGGCAAGAAAGGAGTGGTCGCAGTTGCGGCGGCAAGAATTGGTCGGGTTTGTGGGCGTGGACATCGGCGGTCAAACGACCCGCGTCGGCACCTTTGATGAGCGGGGGCGGTTGCGGGTCATCAGTTTCCCGACAGAAGACGACTTTGCGACAGAGTGCGAACGCATCGCCGAAGCGGCACGGCAACTTTTACCCAAGGGCATCAAACGGTTGGCGGTCGGTTCGCCAGGACCGTTGGACTGGCGGACGAGGCGGCTCACGGGCAAGACACCCAATTTGCCTTGGGCGAATGTCCGCTTTGACCGACTGGAAAAACTGGTCGGCTGCGAGGTGCTCTTGGACAACGACGCCAATGTGGCAGGGTTGGGCGAGGCGCTTTTGGGGGCGGGACGGGGCAAGCGGTTCATCGCCGGCTTCACCTTAGGCACGGGCATCGGGCATTTTCAAGTCAAGGAGGGGCGCATCTATCACGGGCGTTTAGATGTGGAGGCAGGGCATCAAATCCTTGACCCTAACGGTCCTGAATGCGGCTGCGGGCAGCGAGGTTGCTTGGAAGCCTTCGTCTCGGCGACGGGCATTGAGAAACGCTACGGCGTCCCCCCGCACGAACTCAACGACCCGAAAGCGTGGGAGGAAATCGCTTTTCGGTTGGCGCAAGGGTTGGTCAACGCCGCCGTCTTTGTCTGCCCCGATGCGCTGATTTTGACGGGCGGGATGTTGGCACGGGGTGAAATGTTGCTGATGCCACTACGACGCTTTTACGGCGAGATGCTCAAAGTCTATCCGCCCCGTTATCGTCCGCCTCTCCTGACCGCCAAGTTGGGCGACAAGGCAGGCGTCATCGGCGCCATCGTGTTGGCGAAAGTCGGTGTTTCCCTCCCGTAACTTCCCGTCCCCTCCCTTCCCATCCCTCAATTCCCATCCCCTCAAGGCGGGTCGGAGACGCGAGGCGGAACGCCTGCTCTTTCGCCGCGTGCCGCTTTCCATCCCCTCAAGGCGGGTCGGAGACCAAAGGAAAATGAAGGGAAAGGGGGGCAGAATGGGGCAAAAGGGTCAGGGCGTTGCCGTCGACCTTCGGTTGGCGGGAAAGGGTGGGGAGGTCGACGGCAAGCGACCCGCCAAAGAGGCGGGATTTTGCCTGAAAATTCCCCCTCTTCGCTATTTAGTTGTCAAAGGGCGAGGAAAGGGCATAGGTCGACGGCAAGTTTAGCGAGGGGAAGGCGGGATGTCAAGAGGGGGGAGAGGGTTCGGGAAACCTACCTTGGCTGCCATGTCGGCACGACCGAAATTTCTTTGTGGCTGAGCGTTTGCCTCCCGTTGGGAAGCGAAGAAGGGAAGGGATCAAAGGGATGAAGGCTTGTGGGGAAGCAGCCGATGAGGGAGGGCAAAAGGGAGAAGGGGCATGCCTTGAAGGCATGCCCCCTAAAGGTGTTGTCGGGAAAGAGCCCCGTCATGGAGCGTTAAGGATGGATTTGAAGGCTTCCTCTACCTTACCGAATTCTTTGGCGTCCAAGTTGACGAACTTATGCGCCACTTTCTTGTTGCGATAGACGAAGATGACATTGCGGAGTTTTTCTGACGGCTCAATCTTGTAAAGGCGCAGGTAGTTTTCCCGCTGCTTCTCAGGCAAGTAGCAAAGGGCAATATCCTCAATCTTCTTGTCTTCCGCCAGTTTGACCAGTTTGTCTTTGGCGGCGGGGTTTGTCCAGATGACGAAGCCGTAGGCTTTGGCGCCGTTTTGGCGGGCTTTGCGGATGAGGTCTTGCAACTTCACCGCCAGACTGGCGGCGTTTTCCTCAGTGTCCAGATGCACCCAAATCTGGACCTGAGGCGTCATCCCATACTTTCAGACGGGGCAAGTGTTCGTGCCCTTGTCGGGACCGGCGACATGAACAGGGTTGTAAGCGGGCACAGAATCACCCACTTTCAACCCTGTGTCGGGCGCTTGGGGCTGCTGAGCCCACAGCATCAATCCCGTGAGCAACAGCAAAGCACCACTTGGACCGAGCCAACGCATCCGCTATCACCTCCTGCGCAAAGATTTTGCGCCGTAGCAAGTTTGACGCATAAAAGTGAACAAGGAGCGAAAGGGACGCAAAAGCAGGGAGGTGAAAATGGGCGTGAGGGAACGGAACCCGCCTTTATGGGCTCTCTTGGGACCGACGGCGGTCGGCAAGACGGATGTGTCCCTGATCGTGGCGGAGGCATTGGGGGCGGAAATTGTTTCGTGCGACAGCGTAGCAGTTTATCGGTATCTGGACATCGGGTCGGCGAAACCGACGCCTGAGGCACGCGCCCGTGTGCCGCACCATTTGTTGGATGTCGTTAACCCTGATGAGCCTTACAATGTCGCCTGTTATGTTGCCGATGCGGAGAAAGCCATCGCCGACATCTGGCGGCGGGGCAAGCCCGCCTTGGTCGTCGGCGGGACTTCTCTTTACCTTTCAGCGTTGCTGGAGGGCTTGGATTTGCCTCTCGCTCCGCCTGACCCAAAAGTGCGGGAGCGATTGGAAGAGTGGGCAAGGCAGGAAGGGACAGAGGCACTCCATCGGCGCCTTAAAGAGATAGACCCAAAGGCAGCCGAGCGCATTCACCCTCATGACCTTGTTCGGCTCGTTCGGGCGTTGGAAGTGTTTGAGGTGACGGGCAAACCTATTTCTGCCTTTTGGTCGGAAGCATGGCAATTGCCGCAATTGCGCCGCTACCCTGAGGCTTTCGTGATTGGGCTGATGTGCGAGCGGGAGGAACTTTGGCGGCGCATTGAGCATCGCTTAGAACGACTGCTGGCGCAAGGTTGGTTGGAAGAAATTCATCGGCTTTTGGACATGGGTTACTCGCCCGATTTGAAGTCGCTGCGCTCGTTAGGCTACCGAGAGTTCACGCAAGTCGTTTTGGGCAACTGGTCATTGGAGCGAGGCAAAGCGGAATATTTGCGCCACGCTAAAGCCTTTGCCAAACGCCAATGGTTTTGGTTCAAGCGCCGCCCTTATGTGCGATGGTTGGACACGACGGGAAAGACAACGGAGCAAGTCGCTGAAGAAGTTCTCCGTCGTTTCCTGAGCGGCAGCAAAGATTTGAGTGGCGGTTGACCACCTTCATTCGGCGACGACAGCCGCCTTGGAGAGGGTTGAACTTTTGAGGCGATTGGCACGCTACAATAAATGCGTCCAAAGTGCCTCTTTGGGGGCAGGTGCTGCGGCTAAGGAGTTGGGTGGCTGCGGGCGAGTGGCTGCCGAACAGAGACAGGCAGAGAAGGAGGGTTTCGGAGTGAGCACCAACAAGGAGACAAAAATCAAGGTGCAGGATGGCTATTTGAACTTCCTGCGGAAAGAGCGCGTCCCTGTCGCCGTCCACTTTTTCACGGGGATGCAACTTCGGGGAATTGTGCGGGGCTTTGACACTTACACCATCGCCTTGGAACTGGAAGGCACCAACAAGCAAGTCCTCATCTTCAAACACGGCATTTTGTATGTTGACCCTATGCGTCCTGTCGGTGACCTCGTCGGGCGGTTGGTCGCCGAAGCCCAAAAGGTGGAGGCTGCCAAGCAGCAAGCCCAGCGTTTGAAGCGCCCTCGTCGCGCTCCCGCCAAAGAGCCCACAAGCGTCGCCGAGCAATGAGGGAGGCGAAAGGATTTGGGGGAACAAGTCATCCTCTTCACAAAGATGCATGGCATCGGCAACGATTTTGTCGTCATCGGGGCGTTGGACGGTTTGCCCTTGCCCGAAGATGAACTGGCAGCCTTTGCCCGTTTCGTATGCGATCGGCATTTCGGTGTCGGCGCCGACGGCGTGATTTGGGTCTTGCCCTCTCCCATCGCTGACTTTCAAATGCGCATCTTCAACCCCGACGGCAGCGAGGCAGAGATGTGCGGCAACGGCATCCGCTGCGCCGTCAAATGGTTCTACGACCGCGATTACGCCAAAGGGACGATGGTGCAAGTGGACACCCTTGCTGGCATCAAAACCGTGCAAGTGCACGCCGAAGGTGACCGCGCCGTCGCCGTGACGGTGGATATGGGCGCGCCGATTTTTACGCCCGACCGCATCCCGACGACACTGGGCGATGGCAAAGAGGCGGTGGAAGTGCCGTTGGTTGTGGATGGGGTGGGGCAACTGACGGTCACTGCCCTTTCTATGGGCAATCCGCATTGTGTCCTTTTCGTGGACGATGTGGTGGCGTTTCCTTTGGAGCAAGTCGGTCCGAAAATAGAGCATCACCCCGCTTTTCCCCGCCGAACGAATGTGGAATTCGTGCAGGTGCTTTCGGACGGCGAGTTGAAGGTGCGGGTTTGGGAGAGAGGGGCGGGATTGACTTTGGCGTGTGGGACGGGGGCTTGTGCGGCGCTAGCGGCTGCCGTCCGAACGGGGCGGACAAAGCGGAGTGCCCTTGTCCATTTGCCCGGCGGCACTTTGCAAGTGCAGTGGCGCCCCGACGGACACATCGCCATGACAGGACCTGCCGTAGAAGTTTTTCGGGGCGAATTGGTGTGGGATGGCTCATAAGCCCCATTCATCGCGACTGGGTTCTAAGCGTTGGAGGGCGAGGAGAGTGTAACGGAGGGCATCTTTGAGGGCTTGGGAGAGTTGAGGTTCATGGCAATGGAGAGCGGCAAGGGTTTCTTTGAGGCGAACAAGGTCAGTTTCGGTGGCGGGATGGGCTTGGGCGAATTCAGCGACATAGAGGACTAAATTTTCGGCGCTACTCCGTCGGGCACGGCGCCAACCCAAACAACGGCGCACCTCCCGAAGGGCAAACTCTACGAAATCTTCCAAGACGGCTTCTTGGCGGGCATCGCGCAAAAGCCAAACGGGCTTAATGGCTTGCTGAAAACCGAGGCGAAAACTTCGCCCTAACGGTGTCAAAGGAACATCGTCGCTGAGGGTGATCAGCACTTCGTAGTCAAGGCTGTGGGGATCAAAGGGGTCAGGTGTTTTGGGAGCGAGGCGAAATTGCAGCAAGCCTTGCCGCCACAACTCTGCCATCGCCGCCAGCAACATCGTCTCGGCTAACGGTTGTGTCAGGGCGAGTTTGCCATCTTTTAACTCGGTGTAACGATGGCGTTTCCATTCGGGCACTTGATTTTTCGGCACCGTTTCCACAAACTGGTCGGCAAATTGCCAGACGACACACTCGGCACCGAGGCGATCGGGAGGGGGCAAGGGGGCTTCTTCAGGCGCTGAAAGCCATGCCTGCAGCCATCGCATTCCATAGGTGGCGGCAAGCACAATCGCTCCCACAGTGACGAGGAGCCAGAAGATAACGAGGACAATCCCCAAAGGCACGACCTCAGCCCCCTTTTATGGCAACACGACATAACTGCGTCGGGTCAACATCCCCATCCCTCCAAAAAACCCTGCCATGACTAAATCGCCCAGCACCAAACCGAGGGAAAAAGGACGCAATGCCTTGTAAGCGTGTAGCCCTCCATAGCGCATCGTCGTCACTTTAAGCAACCAACCGACAAAGACCATCAGCCAAAAGTTTTCCATCGCCCACCCCCGACAAACGATCAAGCCCATCGGGTGCAAAGGAAAGTTAACGAATTGACGCCGCAGGGCAAAGCAACCGACGAAAACAACTAAGCCTGTGACCATCCCCAAGGTTCGCACGGCGTTGGCTTGGATGCCCGGCTCTATTGCTTGAGCCGCTAACAAGTAAGGGTGGATGGTGTGCCATTGAAAAGTGGACGCTTCCAAATTGACCCCGCCATAAGTGTAAGCCAACCGCAGCCACGCCAACAAAGCGATGGGTAAGGTGAGAGCCATGAGAGCGATGCCCCACAGCAAGAGGGGACGCCGTCGCACCCCGTTCAAATCCGCCACCTTCATGGCGTTCAGCAATGAAGGCATCAGTGTCTCCCGCAAGTCGTAGGCAAAGGCTTTCTGAAGCAAGAAGGCGGTGAGGAGGTCGCGGGGCGAAAAACGACGGGAACCAAGGATTGCCCAAATGGGATCGTGGGGCAAGATACGCATCTGAACCATCAGCAAACCGCTGTTGCTGGCGATCCACGCTGCCGCTAAATAAAAGCCCAAAGTCATCACCAAAAATGAAACTGCCAGCAAGATTGAGACGCCCCGCCCAATAAGCCAGAGGACGATGAAACTCCCGCTCAACACCCCTCCCCAAAAAGCGACGGCGTAAGGCAGCGGCTCATCGCGATCATCTAACTCCTTCAACCGACCGAGGGCTTTCAACACCACTTGTCTCCAATGCCCTCTCGCTGCGTAAAGGACAATCACCAGCAACCCCACGACTGCCCCCACTTGTTGATGCTGCACAAAATCCGTCGCCGAATAGCCAAAGCCTGTCCAGCCGTAAAGGGCGAACAAAATTTGCAGTAAACGCTCCAGCACATAAAAGAACCAGAGGCTGAAAGCGACTTCCGTCGCCAGCAAGTAGGTTAAACCGATGGCGGATGGGTAGAGGTTGAGGAAAGTGTTGCCGATGGCGTCCCAAGGAAAGCCCGTCAAGAAATCGCCCAACCGTTGCCACCGGGGAGGGGCAGGGAGGGCGGGGAAGTAAGCGTGCAAGCCACAAAGGGTGTGAAAAGCGACAGCGAGGCTGGAGCCAACCCAAAAAGGCTTTTGGGTCAAGAGAGGGGGCAACCTTGAACCTGCTAAGGGCGATTGGATAAGTTCGTTCGGCAATTGGACGAGGGGGAAGAGGAAGTGCTCGTGCTCCGTCCATTGGCGACGAATAAGGGCAGCCAAGCAAATGGTCGCCATCAGCAAGGCAATGCCCAATGGCACCCAAAAACTGAGAGGCTTTACCCATGCTGTCCAAGGGATGACGCCGCCATTGCCTTCAAAGAACCCCCGCACCGCAACGGCATCGGTGACGACCAACCAATCAGGAGCATGGGGCAACAGCAAAGCGTCCCAGCGATTGGAAGGTGATGCCCGATAAAGAAGGCTGGCGATAGGCGGAAGGATGTAACGCCAAAAACCTGCCATCGGGATGCCAGAGGGAATCAACAAAAGTGCCCAAAGGGTTGCCAGTTCGCAAGAGTGGAACGCCCACGCAGGTGCTATCCGACGCAAAAGGGGGTTAAGGAGGGCGACGAAAATCAGCAGCACTAAAACGGTGTCGGTCGGCAACAAATTCCCCGCTAAAGGGGTGTTGCGCAAGAGAAGGTCGTTGTGAGGGATGAGCCAAGCAAAAAGAGCCGTCAGCGCCATCGCCAACCCGATCGTTCGTTTAGTCGGCGTCCGCCGTTGCGTTTCTGCCATCGTCAAGATGTCAAGATGTTGAGGGGGTAAGGGTGTCATCGTCGCCTCCCCATCACAAGATGAGCATGGCGTCGCCGAAACTGTAGAAGCGGTAGCGCAAACGAATGGCTTCCGAGTAGGCTTTCCGCACTAACTCCATCCCGCCACAAAAAGCAGCGACGAGGAGGAGGTTGGACGAACGAGGTAGGTGGAAGTTGGTGATGAGGGCGTCAACGGCTTTGAAGCGATGCCCGACGGTGATGAACAGCCCCGTCCATCCTTCGTCGGCGACGACGCGGTGAAAATCAACGGCGACGGTTTCCAGAGTCCGTGTCGCCGTCGTCCCGACGGCAACGACTTTGTTGTCCCGTTGCCATGCCGCATTGATGGTTTCCGCTGCCTCAGGCGGGACGCGGTAGAACTCTTCGCCGATTTGATGCTGCTCCACGATGTCGCTCGTGATGGGTTTAAAGGTGGACCAGCCGACATGCAGAGTGATGCGGGCGATGGGAATGCCTTTGGATTGCAGTTCGTCTAAAAGGCGTTCGGTAAAGTGCAAACCCGCCGTCGGGGCGGCGACAGAGCCCGGCTCGCGGGCATAGACGGTTTGATAGGGACGGTCGTCGGTCAACTTCGTCTTGATGTAAGGCGGCAAAGGAACTTCGCCGATGGTGTCCAGTGCCATTAGCAAATCGCCCCTTGGTCGGTCAAAGCGCAACCGAAAAGACCCATCTTGATTTCGCCCTTCCACCCTCGCCGTCACAGAAACGCCTTCGCCACCAAATGCCAGCATGCTGCCTTCCTTTGCCCGACGCCTTGGCTTGACAAGGACATGCCAAAGGTGAGGGTCATCGTCGTCGGGGCGCAATAGCAACACTTCCACTTTGCCCTTCGTGTCCATCCGAACGCCTTTCAGTCGCGCCCGAATGACCTTCGTGTCGTTGATGACGAGCACATCGCCCGCTTGCAAGTAATCGCTCAACTCGTAAAAGTGCCGATGATGGATTTCTCCCGTCTGTCGGTTCAGCACCAGCAAACGGGCATGGTCGCGTGGTTCTATCGGCTCTTGGGCGATCAGTTCCTGCGGCAACTCGTAATCTAACTCTTCCAAGCGCATCGGCAGCGTCACCCCGTTGCTGGGTCATCGTCGCCCACCCATCAACCACGCCAGAAATGTCAAGAGGGCACTGAGGATGAGGCTGAGCAAAAGGCTTGTGGTGATGGGGGCATAGAAGGTGAAATTGCCCCGCCGCACCACGATGTCGCCGGGCAGCGGCTTCCAAAGGCCGCCCAGTTTGCCTGCTGCCAAAACTATCAGCCCAAAGACCACGAGCAAAATGCCCATGCCGATCAGGATTTTGCCCAACACATCGGTGCCGCTCATGGCTCATCCCCGACAGGAAATTTTAACCGATGGCGTGGCGGGGAAGTGTCTTAAGAGGAGGCTGTCTCGGTTGCAATTGTCATGGCTAATAGCCGCTCCATCGGTCCGTCGGCATGGATTGACCCTGATGTGCCCTCCAAACGACTTTCCGAAAGCCTTCGCCGTCACTTGACCTGCCGCTCTTGTGCCCAGACATTTTCCAACTCGGCGCGGGCAAAGTCATACAAGACGACGGCGCGGGTTCGGTTTAGGGCATCTTTCGTCTCTGCCCATTCCCGCAAGAGGGTCGTCGCTTGCAAAAACAACTCGTAGACGAGGAGGCGACGGCGATAAAGGTGGGCGAAAGGTTCGGGCGGTTGGAGTTTGTGGGCTGTTTTCAGTAAGCGGTCGGCGTCAGCGTTGATGCCTTGAAGGCGCTGAAGGAACTCCTCAGGTTTGAGAAGACCCTTGTCCAAGGCGGCTAAGGCATCCCGAACGGCTTCAAAGAGGCGGACGGTTTCTGCATCCATCGCTTTTCGGCACGCTTGAAAGGGCTCACGAGAGGGAGCATATGGTGTCGTCCCGTTCAGTCGCTGCGACAGGAACTGAAAGGCAAGGTCGGGGCGTTGAGCGGCGACGGCAAGGGGAATGGCTTGCTCCAAGGAGAGCGGGTCTTTCGTGGCGGTCAATTTGTTCAAAGCGGTCACGACCAAATCTCGTCGTTGATGGCGGAGCAGGCGATAGGACGCCTCCAAAAGCCACCGAGGTTCATCGGTTGCCTGAAGGAGGGCTTCGTCCCAAGCGATGCTTTCGCTGCGAAAAGCCTCGGCTTCCTTCTCCCGCCCTCGTTGCTCGGCTGCTTGCGCTAAGGTCGCCGCTGCCTGTGCTGCTAAAGCCAAGTCGGCAGGTTGACTTTGCCTGGCTCTGTGCAACCGGCGGATAGCGTCCAGCACTGTTTCCCATCGTCCTCGTTTGGCGGCGGTGCGGGCAGTGCCTCGCCAAGCCTCCCACAGGTCACCTTGCAACTGCAAAGCCCGCCGATACTCCAAGGCTGCCTCGTCCCATCGTCCTAATCGCTCATAAATTTGTCCCAGTTGCAGGAAGAGGCGGGGGTCTTCAGGGTTTTCGGCAATCAATCGGTCTAAAGTTTTGATGGCTTCATCCCATCGCTCCGCTGCGACCAACTCTGAGACGCCTTTTAAGTCCGTTGGCAGGGGCGTTTGCGGCGTTTGGGGCAATTGCTCCCGCAGCCATTGCCCTAACCGCCATGCCAGCACCCACGCACCCAGTTGCGGGGGCGGGATTTTCAAGGGTTGCAACTTAGAGCGCTCTTGCTCAGTGATGGGCTGCTGTTGCAGGTCGCTGGCGAAGGAGGCTTGGGCAGGGGCAAGCAGACGGGCTTCTATTGCCCCGACACCTTTTTCATCGGCTTTCGTCACCCGAAGCCAAAATGCCAACGGAGTGCCCATCGCAGTGCAAAGGGCAGGGGCATAGTCAAGGGGGCGCTCCAAGGCTTCGGGGGGTAATTGCCCTTCCCGTCGTGCCCGCAGCAAGGAGGGCGACTCCTTGTGGAAAGTTACCAGCGTCCACCACCGAGTTCGTTCCCAAAGGGTGCGACAAATCGCAATAAATTGCTCTTGGGCGTCAGCGACAACAGGAGGGTTGGGAGGCGGAAGCAACAACACCGCCGACGATTGAGCGAAAAGGAGAGAAGGAAGGGCAAGGAAGACGATGAGGCTGCTCAACACGATGTCCCGCATGGGCAGTCACCCCTTTGAGAACTTTTTCGGTTGCCTTTTCGCAAGAGCATTACTGGCTCTGTCGGCAAATTTCCAAACCTCGCCGGCAGGCTTCTATGCCTCGTCGGGCGGCTTCCCCTTGAACGCCTCGCTCTATCTGTCGTTGGTAAGCGGCGATAGCGAGCGCATACTCCGTCGCCGCTTCCTCATAGCGCCCCAGTTGCTGCAAGGTCAGTGCCAATTGCTGCCGCAAAAAGCCTTCTCTGTTGGGGTCGCGCAAAGAGGTTAGCGCCATCCGATAAAGGTCAGCGGCAGCGGTCAAGTTTCCTTGCAAGGCTTGCTGCATGGCGCGTTGTTCCAGTTCGTCGGGGTTGGGTGGCAAAGGGGCGGACGGGGAAGGAGGCAAGTTGCCCGAAGAGGGCATGTCAGGACGAACTTGAGGTGGCACGGGAAAGGAAGGCGATGATGGCGAGGAAGGAGGCAAAGGGCGCGAAGGCGGGCGCAGGAAAGGAGAAGGTGTCGGGAAGGGAGCAACCGTCCTCGGTTGCCCTGTCCATGCAGGTGACGGCGGTGCGGTGTCGCCCATCGGGGGCGTCGGGCGCGTTGTCTCTGTCGCTGAAGGTGCTGAAAAGCGCGGGACTGGGAGCGGTTGAGGGGAGGAAGGCGTCGCTGGAGCGACGAGGGGTTGTGTCCTTTGGGCTTGCTGCTCGTCCTTCATCGCCTGCGCCAGCATCAGCCAACTGCGGGCTTCGTTGTTGTTGGGGTCTTGGCGAAGGGCTTGAGAAAACCAGCGGATAGCGCCGTCATAGTGGCGATGGTTGAGGGCTTCCAGCCCTTTTTTCATCGCTTCCTGCACCGACGGGGAAGCGGTGGGCGTTGGCAAGGGAGTCGTCGGAGAAGGCATCAGCAGGATGGGAGAGTTGGTCGCACCAAAAGAGCCTTGGGACAAAGGAGGCGGGACAAAGGCACGGACGACGAAAAGCATCGTCACGACTAATGCTGTCGCCGCCAGCAAAGGCAGCGGGTGACCGTGCCAAAGGGTGGCGCTGGGCATGGCGGGGGGGAGGCTTTCAGGGAAAGGCGGCGGTTTCTCCCTTGCCTGTTGCAAGCGCTCTATGCCCAACTTGGCAGGCTCGTAATGGCTATCCAACGCTAAGGCTTGCTCATAGGCTTTCAACGCTCGCTCGGGCTCACCGACTCGCTCGTAAAGGTTTCCCAGCAAGCCGTAGGCGGCGACCTTTTGGGGGTCAAGGGTTAAAGCCCGACGACACAGCAAAATGGCGTCATCAAAAGCGCCCTCGTCCATCAAGCGAAAGGCTTGCTCAAGCAACTCGTCGGGCGTCTCTTGGGGCGAGGTTGACGATGGCGGGGCAAAACGACCCTCAGCAAGGTTGCCATTGAGACGGGACGAGGAATGCGGGATGAAGGGCGAGGAAGATGCCAACAATGCCCCACAGCAAACGCATCGCACCTCCCCATCCGCTATGGCGTTCCCACAGTGGCGGCAAAAGGATGCCAAGGGTCAAGCACCTCCAAAAATCGGCATTGCCCCTTTACCCTTTCGCCTTCTGGGTTCAAACCTTAGCAGGCAGTTGGTCGGTCACTCGTCGGTAAACTTGCTCCAAGCGGTCTAAGCAAGCGTTCAAGGAGAAATGACGGAGGGCAAAGGCGCGGGCGCGCTCTGCCATCGCCATCCGCAAATGGGGCTTATTAAGTAGCGTCCTGACAGCGTTGGCGAACCCGATTTTGTCAAGGGGCGTGACAAACCCCGTCTCGCCATCCCGAAGGTAGTAGCGAACCCCACCCTCTCCGACAGCCACGACAGGCAATCCCGCCACCATCGCCTCGCACACCGAAAGCCCTTGCATCTCCGTCACCGAGGCAAAGACAAAAATATCCGCCGCCGCAAAAAAGTCGGGGATTTCCTCGTGCGGTCGGCTACCGACAAACAAGATGCGCTCGCCTCCCACCATTCCCCTCGCTTTCGCTTTCATCGCCGCCATCTCAGGACCATCGCCGACCAGCACCAAGTAAGTGCGAGGGCGTTCCGCCAAGACTGGCGTTAGAGCCTCCAGCAAAAAGGCGACATTTTTCTCTTTGGCGATGCGCCCGACATACAGCAACACCGTCCCATGCATCGGGATGCCCAAACTTTTGCGCACGCGATAACCGTCCCCCTGCGCAAATCGGTCGGCATCAATGCCTGTGGGAATGAACTCTATCGGCGCCGTCACCCCAAAAGAGCGCAGCAACTCCTCGCCCAACGGAGAGACGACGATGACGAATTGACACGCATTGCAAAAGGAAGCACTCCAGTAGGCAATGAACCGATGGGCGAGCCATTTCGGGACGGGGGCATAGTGCAAGTATTCGGTCACCAGCGTGTGATAGGTCGTCACGACAGGAATGCCTCGTTTTCGCGCCTGTTTGAGGGCGAACCGAGAAAGCCACATGAAGGAATGGGTATGCACCACATCGGGGCGAAACTCATCCAACACCCGACTTAGCGTGGGCGACCAAGGCTTCGCCGCTGGGTAGTCAGGATAGAAGGGATTGCGAAAGGAGGGAACCCGCACGACCGAGGGTGGGTCGGCGGGACGAGAGGGATGGTCGGGCGCAAGAAGGAGGACTTCATGCCCTCGCTCCTTCAACCCTGATGCCAGCGTATCCACCACCGTTACGACTCCGTTGCGGACAGGATGGTAGCACTCGGTCACCATCGCAATCCTCATCGTCGTCCCCACCTTGCCCGCTGGTCGTTTTTCATCGGTCCTCTTTGCGCTTGCGACTTTTTCGCGGGCTTTCCGTCGGCTCTTCCAACAACTCCAACGCCATCAAGACTGCTTCCGCTACCTCCCGCATCGGTTTGCGGGTTTCCATGCTGCGACGCTGCAGGATGCGGTAGGCTTCCGCTTCGTCCAAGTTGTAATGCTTCATCAGCAACCCCTTCGCCCGCTCCACTAACTTCCTCGTCGCCAACTCTTCTTCCAATTCGCTGACTTCTTCCTGCAACTTGCGGAACTCTTGGAAGCGGGCGACGGCGATGTGTAAGGCGGCATCCAGCGTCTTAGGGTCAAAGGGTTTTGTCAAGTAGCCGAAAGCGCCCGCTTCCGTCGCCCGCTGCACGAATTCGGGCAACACATACGCCGTCAAGAGCACCGCCGCACAAACGCCTTCTTTGACCAACTCGCGGGCGACCTCAATGCCATCTTTGGCAGGCATGCGAATGTCCAAGACAGCCACATCAGGGCGCATCGCTTTCGCCAATTGCAGCGCCGTCTCGCCATCCCCTGCCTCCCCGACGACGACATGTCCTAACTCTTGCAGCGATGCCTTCACTTCCTCGCGGACGAGCCATTCATCGTCGGCGACGAAGACCCGCATGTCCGTCACCCCCATCGGGAAACGGTGTCACTTCCGCTGCCCTAAAATCGTAACGCCCTCATCACTGCCTGTTGTGGGTGACCAAAGGCAGGAGGCGTGAGCATGGAACGAACGCCCGCCCCTCTTCCGACAGCGACGCCATTAACGGAGAGCGCTGAAGCGTCCTGTTTGCTTTCCGTGCAAGGCGTCACCATCTCATTTCCGACCGTCACCGCCTTGCATCAGGTCACTTTTGAGGTGGCGAAGGGGGAAATTGTCGTCATCCTCGGTCCCAACGGGGCAGGCAAGACGACTTTGTTGCGCACCATCGCCCGCGCCCTTCCAGTTCAACAGGGTGTCATCCTGCTGGACGGCAAAGAGGTTTCGGCTTTGCCCGTCCGCCAATTGATGCGCCAACTGAGCGTCGTCCCTCAAAACCCCGAATTAAGTTTCGCCCTCACCGTTTGGGACATCGTGGCGATGGGACGCATCCCTCACGCCTCACCCCTTTCACCCCGCGATCGGGACGCCATCCGTAAGGCGATGGAAGCGACCGACATTTGGGATTTGCGCCATCGCTTGTTCTCCGAACTGTCAGGAGGCGAGCAACGCCGCGTCTTGCTGGCGAAAGCCCTCGCCCAAGAGCCAAAACTCTTGCTCCTTGACGAGCCGACCGCCAACTTGGATTTACGCTACCAACTGGAAGTCGTGGAGTTGCTTAAAAGGCTCAACCGCGACTTGGGCTTAACCGCCATCGTCGTCCTGCACGACTTGAATTTGGCGACGATGCTGGGTCAGCGCTTTTTGCTCCTTCATCAAGGGCGCCTCGTAGCGATGGGGAGCGCCGAAGAGGTCCTGACGCAAAGGCACATCCAGCAAACTTACGGCGTTCCTGTCTTGACCTTGCGTCACCCGCTAACGGGCAAACCGTTGATCGTTTTAACCGAGCGCACCATCGCTTGGGCTAATGGCACCCGTGTCCATGTCGTTTGCGGGGGTGGGACGGGGGGCGAAGTCATGGCGCTGCTCGTCGCAGCGGGTTGTCAAGTCACGGCAGGCGCCCTCAATCGGGGCGACAGCGACTACGAAGCCGCCCAATTGCTCGGCATCCCTATCGCCGAAGAAGACCCTTTCATGCCCCTCTCCGAACGAGCCGTTGACGAAGCGAAACGCCTCATTGCCCAAGCCGATGTCGTTGTCCTGACCGATGTCCCCTTTGGTTGGGGCAACCTCGCCAACTTGCAAGCCATCTTGGATGCCGCCGACGGTTTGGTCGTCGTCTTCAACCCTGAAACGATTGCCGAGCGCGATTTCGTCAACGGGCAAGCGACAGCATTGCTGCGGGAAATCTACGCCACCAAGCGCGTCGCCACCGTCCGCAGCCTCGCCGAACTGCAACGCTTGATTCGCCAACGATGAAGGGATGGGGCATTTACCTCACATCGCCAACGCCGCCCGCAGGAAATCCGCCAAGTGCATCAACCGCACGGAAAGCCCGTGCTTTCGGATGCCATACCAAAGTTGCATCAGGCAGCCTGGGTTCGCCGTCACGATGACCTCTGCGCCTGTCGCTCGGATGTTGGCGATTTTGCGCTCCAAAATCGCCTCGGCAAATTCAGGCTGCAGCAAGTTGTAAACCCCCGCGCTTCCGCAACACCAATCGGCTTCAGGCAACTCCACCAACTCTATGCCAGGCACCCTGCGGATGAGCCGACGGGGTTGCTCCCGAATTTTCTGCCCGTGCACCATGTGGCAAGGGTCATGATAAGTCACCCGCCACCGCAACGCTTTCAGCGGCACCTGAAACTCCAAACCGTCCAACAACTCGCTGAAATCCCGCACCCTCGCCGCAAAGTTTTCGGCTTGCTGGGCGATGTCAGGTTCGTCATGGAGCAAATGCCCATAACCCTTCATCGTCGTCCCGCAACCTGCTGCCGTGACGACGATGGCGTCCAACGGTTCGTAGCGGGCGAAGGTTTGGATGAGTTGGTAGGCAAACTGACGGGCTTTATCGGGATGACCCGTATGCGCCAGCAAACTTCCGCAGCAAGGTTGGTCTGGCGGGATGACGACTTCGCAACCCGCTGCCGAAAGGACTTCCGCTGCGGCGCGGTTCGTTGGGCTGAACACGACCGAAGCAACGCACCCCGTCAGCAACCCGACCCGCATCACCCGCTTGCCTTTAGCGGGCACGATTTCTGGCAACCGCTTTTCTCTCGGCGACGGCAAAGGTGGCACCATCAACGCTTGCTTGCCGACGAAAGGCATTTTGCCGATCGCTTCCGTCAAGCCCCATCGTTGCGCCAGCCGCAAGGGAGCAAAGAGCGCTTCAATGCGATTGGGAAAGGGAAAGACATGACGAATCAGCCACTCGTTGAGTTTGGAGCGGCGCAGCGGTCCCTTGCCTTGTTGCGTTAGTTTCGCCCGCGCCAATTCAATGAGCAAGCCATACTGCACGCCCGACGGGCACGCCGTCTCACACGCCCGACAGTCAAGGCATCGGTCTAAATGCGTCAGCACCGTCTCGTCGGCATCAATGCGCCCCTCTGCCAGCAAACGCAAATAGTAAAGCCGACCGCGAGGCGAATCCGCCTCGTCACCCGTTAGAGCAAAAGTCGGGCAAGTGGGGAGGCAAAAACCGCAATGGACGCAATCCATCAGCAACTCAAAAGTCGCATCGTCCAACAATAACGCTGGCTTCTTGTTTGTTCCCTTTGGCGCTTCTGTCGCTGCCAGCACATTCGTCACGCTCCTTCGCCTCCTGTCGTGCTTCTGGCTCATCCCAGATAGCGCCCAGATAAACCGTCACATTCTTCAACGCCTCCAAAGGATGCACCTTCGCCAACTTCTTCAACCGACGGACGATGACGCTTATCGTCTCCCTCGGCATCTGCTCGCAAACGATGACGCCGCAATGCTCCCGACCCATTCGCAGCCATTCCTCCACCGCCCTCGGCATTGTCTTGGCATCAAAGGTGAACAACGCATACCCATTCTCTGAAGCCCAACGCAAGTGGGTCAAGTCATCAGCGTCCTGAAGCCCTACCTCTTGTGCCCGAACGACTTCAAACCCTTCTGCCCTAAGCGCCTTTGCCAAGCCTTCAGGTGTATTGGTGTCCAAGTAGAGGCTTAGCATCCGCCTCTCCCGCTCCCCTAACGACCCGACGACTTCGGTGACTTGTCAAAGTGGACGATGCCTTTTTCGTCCACGAAGTAACGAACCGTAAAGTTCTTCGCTTCCTCAATTTGTCGGTCAATGTCGGCTTGGTGGTCAAGGTAGTAACTGAGGGCGTCAAAGACATGGCTTAAAGGCAAGGAAAGTTCCTCGGCAATTTCCTCAGGTCTCATCCCCATCCGCCAGTAGTTGGCGATTGCCCAGACAGTGACGCTACTCCCTTCCACGACCTCATCGCCGCCTCGGACGCCTTCAATGCGGACGATGTGCGGGTGTTCTGTTCGGACGACTTTTCGTTCCTTCGCCATCGGGTTCACCTCCGTCAAAACAGTCGCCTCGGCGACAGGATGCCTTGCGGGTCTAAGGTGGCTTTGAGCCGCTGCATCAGATGCCATGACGACGGCGGTTGTCCCCAAACGGGCAAAAAGAGTTTCCATTCCGTCGGCGCTTTCTCTACGATCAGGTTGCCCCCGACTTGGACGGTGTGGCTTAAAAGCCTTTGCACCGCTTCTGTCGGCGCCGTCGCCATCAGTTCAAATGCCATCACCCTCACGATGCCGTTCAAACTGTGGGCGATAATGCCCACCGCCTCACCAAGGGTTTTTTGAGCCACTTCAACAAAGGCGCAAACCTCTGAGGACGGCAAGATGGCTTTCAGCACGAACCCTGCCTCTGCGCCACCATGAGCGTCTCGGATTTGCGCCCGCATCCCTTGCTCCACCTCGCCGTCCAACACAGCACCCGTCGCCAACCTGACTTCATCCGCCAACCGCTTCGCTTCCGCCAGCCACCAACCCACTTCTTCCCGAAAGCCGTCAAAACCCAAGAGCAAGCAAAATGCTCCCTTCGGTTGCGGCGTTTGTGACCAACTCAATCGCTCCCACATTGCGGCGTTCAACAACTCGGCAAAAGCAGGCGATATATCGCTGAGCACCAGTTTGCTCAGCAAGTTTTCAATGGCGTTCGGTTCATCCGCCCAGAGAGGCAAAGTGGCACTCGTTTCGGGCAACGGGCGCACCTTGAAAGTTGCTTCCACGATGACCCCCAGCGTCCCCAACGAGCCGACATATACCTTCGTCACATCGTAGCCAGCGACATTTTTGACGACTTTCCCGCCAAACCGCGTGACCTTGCCATCAGGTTGCACGATTTTGATGCCCAGCAAGTGCTCTCGGACGGCGCCGTAAAGGCAACGGCACGGTCCCGAAACGCCTGCTGCGATGATGCCACCGATTGTCGCCTTATCGGGAAAAGGTGGGTCAAGAGGCAAAAATTGCCCTCGTTCCGCTAAGACCCTTTGCAATTCTGCCAGCGGTGTGCCCGCCAAAACGGTCACGACTAAATCGTCGGGCGAATACTCCACGATGCCCCGCATATCCCGCAGGCACAGCGCCACATCGTAACGAGATGGCGGAAACCCGATGTGCCGCTTCGTCCCATTGCCCAACGGGATGACCGCTAACGCTTTGGCGGACGCTTCTGCCATCGCCTCAGCCACTTGCTCCACCGTCTCAGGCAACCAAACGCTTTGTGGCGCAACCCCGTCCACGACGAATTGCTCTGTCGGTGTCATCGTGGCGATAGGCATCTTCCCTCGCCCCTTCAATGGACGAAAATGTTCGCTGCGACAAAACCGACGACCCTTTTAGGCGAATTGCCGCCTCCGCTCTTTGAGTGGCGCTTCTTCGCCGTAAATGCGGGGCGCCAACTCCTTGACGAGCGATTGGACCGCCCGAAATTGCGGGTGCTCTGCCGAACCGAGCAACTCAAAGAGCGCCATCTCGGCATTGGTGCGACGAGCACCCGCTTCCACGCAACATTGCACCCCCGACCGCCACAAAAAGGCGTAGCGGGAAGTAACGGCATCTTCGGCGACAAACACCTCGTAGCCCAACGCCAACGCATCTTGAACGGTCTGCCAGACGCAGACATGGGCTTCAATGCCGCAAAGCAACAGTTGTGTCCGACCTGATGCCCCGAAAGCACGGCGAAACTCTTCGCTCCCAAACGCGCTGAACTCCATCTTGGCGATAGGGCGGTAAGCGTCACCCAACGCTTCCCGCAACTCAGCGACGGTCAAGCCCAACTTTTCGGGATTTTGCTCCGTGACGAAGAGGGGAATGCCTAAGGCTTTGGCGCCGCCGATGAGCAACTGGCAAGCAGCAATAAGGCGGTCAGGTTCAAAAAGGACAGGCACAAACTTTTCCTGCACATCCACGACCAACAACGCAACGCTTTCAGGCTGCAACCGCCGCACGGTGCATCACCGTCCCACAAAAAATGGCGTTCCGTTTCGCCGATGCGACGCTACAATCGTGGCACGGAGGGATGAGGGATGGCGAAACGAGCCTTGCTTTCCGTTTGGGATAAAAAGGGCATCGTGGAGTTCGCCAAAGGTTTACAATCATTGGGCTACGAGTTGGTTTCCACAGGTGGGACGGCACGCCTTTTGCGGGAAGCAGGTTTGCCCGTCACGGAAGTGCGGGAGGTGACGGGCTTCCCCGAAATTTTGAACGGACGCGTTAAGACCATTCACCCTTTCATCGCCGCCGGCATCTTGGCACGGCGCGATGTCGCCGCCCATTTGCGGGAATTGGAGCAACTGGGCATCGCCCCCATTGACCTTGTTGCCGTCAACCTTTACCCTTTCCGCGAAGTCGTGCGAAAGGGCGTGGATGAACTGACGGCGCTGGAGCACATTGACATCGGCGGTGTGACTTTGCTGCGGGCGGCGGCAAAAAACTATCGTGATGTCCTCGTCCTTTGCGACCCCGACGATTACTCGCCCGTTTTGCGCTGGCTTCAAGATGGCGAAGTGCCATTGAAGGAGCGATTGCGGTTGGCGCTGAAAGCCTTCGCCCACACGGCAGCCTACGACGCCGCCATCCTTGCCTACTTTCGCCAACAAACGGGCATCACTTTCCCCGATGAGTTGGCGCTGGGTTACCGCAAGCGGTTGGAATTGCGCTATGGCGAAAATCCCCACCAGCAAGCGGCGTTCTATGTTGACCCCCTCTCGGAACTTCCGTCGGTGGCGACAGCGATGCAACTTTGGGGCAAGGAGTTGTCCTTCAACAACATCGCCGACTTGGATGCTGCCCTCAATGTCGTTCGGGAGTTTGAGCAGCCGGCGGCGTGCATCATCAAGCACACCAACCCTTGCGGCGTGGCGGTCGGCGAAACGCTGGCGGAAGCCTTCGCAAAGGCGCGGGATGCCGACCCTGAAGCGCGCTTTGGGGGCATCATCGGTGTCAACCGAAAAGTGGATGTGGCGACGGCAGACGAAATTTTGGTGCAGGGCAGTTTCTACGAAGCCATCATCGCCCCCGATTACGACCCCGATGCCTTAGAGCGCATTAAAGCCCGCAAGGGTTGGGGTGAAACCATTCGCATCCTCTCTTTGGGCATGGGCGATACGCCCTTGACACCTGTCACTTGTGCGGCGGAACTTGCCGTCAAATCCGTCGCCGGTGGGCTCTTGGCGCAAACTCCCGATTGGCACGATGTCCTGCCAGAAAAATGGCAAGTCGTCACCGAACGGGCACCGACGGACAGCGAGTTGCGCGACCTTTGGTTCGCTTGGAAGGTCGTCAAGCATGTCAAGAGCAATGCTGTTGTGCTGGCGAAGAATGGAGCGACCGTTGGCATCGGGGCGGGTCAGATGAACCGAGCCTTGTCGGTCAAAATCGCCGTGATGCTGGCAGGCGAACGGGCGAAAGGAGCGGTGTTAGCGAGCGACGCCTTCTTCCCGATGCCCGACGGTCCTGAGGCGGCGGCGCAAGCGGGCGTAACCGCCATCGTCCAACCCGGCGGCAGTAAGCGCGACTACGATGTCATCGCCACCTGCAACCGCTACGGCGTTGCGATGGTCTTTACGGGTGTCAGGCACTTTAGGCATTAGCGGCTAAAGTTCGCCGACGGTCAAGGCAGGTTCGGGGAGAAGGCGGCGCATTTCCGAAAGGCGGTAGCCGAACCCGCTCCCTCTCACGCTGCTTAAGTCCACACAGCCATCAACGCGCCGATAGAGCAGCGGATGGACTTCGGCTTCAGGGAGAGATGCTTCGGGATAAAACTGCATGGCATTAACTTCCACGCCCATCAGCGTATCGGTGTGGGCTGCCAGCAACACATGGGAGATGAGCGCCAACATCGGGTTGGTCAAGTCCTGCACCATCAACAACATCCCGTGCGCCTTCGCCCACGCTTGCATCAGCAATGCCCCCGTCTGTGTCTTGCAAGTTTTTAGTGCCACGCCCGTCCAACCGAGTTCTCGTCCCAACCGCACAAAGCGCCAATCGTGAGCGCTTTCGTCCATGAACAGCGGCTTGCGAGCGGCGATCGCCCGAACATCTATCGGGTGCGCCTCCAAATCGTAGGGAAATGGCTGCTCAATGTAGAGCAGCATCTGCCAAAGGCGCGGGTGCTCGGAAAGCAGTTTGTCCAGAAACGCCACGACATATTGCGGGTCGGTGACGGTGCAGTTGAAATCCGCCGTCAGCCACATGACATCGTGCGCCGATGCGATTTGCCCGACACGCACAAAGCGGGCATAATCCCAGTCAAAATCTGTCCCCGTCAGTTTCACCTTCAGGCACTTCAGCCCGTCCCTCAAAATCCAATCCCGCAGTAAGATGGGATAGCCGTCGTCGGGCTCCTCACCTGTCAAGTCATCTTCCGCCAACGGGTCTTTAGCGCCGACGAGATGCCAAGCCAGCAACTTCTTCGGCGGGTCAGAAAGCAAAAAGTCGGCGGGAAACTTGCCCCGAAAATCCGCCTCCTCATCCCGCTCCAGATAGGCGCTCAAATCAAAACGCAAAAAGGGTGGGCGGTAAGTGGCGTAAGTCGGCAGACCGACGAGGTTGCCATAGGCATCGTGCAGCGCCAAGTCAAAGGGTGCGTTGCAAATGAGGGCTGCAAGGTAAGGCATCGGTTCGCTGTCGGTGCGTTCGGCGTTCAGTTGCGAAAGGAGTGACGGCAGCACTTGCGACAAAAAGGCATGACCGACTTCAAGGGCATGTCCCCTCTCCTCAACTGCCACCCACGCCCTTGCCAGTTGCAGGCAAAACTTTTGCATCGTCGTCAGTCGTTGGGCATAAGAGAGCCGTTCGCTTGCCCAACCCCATTGAGCGATCAAGGGTGTTTCGCCCCAACCGTCGGCGCGATTGCCTTGCTCGTCAACGACTTTCACGCGCACGCGGCAGCAAACGACTTCCGTCACGATTTCCCGCCCAAATTTCAACGGCATCCGCATCCGAATGGGCAGGAAGAAGACACTGACGCCGACGACCCTCATCTTTGGCGGCATTGCCCATATCCCCTTTCGCAGGGCGTTGAAGGTGCACCTCCTGAAACGCTCAACGACGGACACCAAAAATTGCTTTGGTCTGCCAAGCCGTCCCGTCGGGCAAGGTCACTTGCGCCGTCGCCCGATCAGGGTTAGCGACGAAGGTGCAAACCTTGCCGTTCGGCAACCGCACTTCAACGGCAGCCACCATCGCATCGGGTCGTTGGGCGCGGAAGGGACGCCACGAAAGGGCAAGCGGTTGCCCCTTCAATCCGATTCCCCATCCCAAGGTCAACGCCGATGCCTTGTGCCGCACTATCATCGTCGGCACTAAATCCTCGGCGTGATTGCCGACCCCAAACGCCGTGATTAAGTCAGCGGGCACATCGGTCAGGAGCGTGGCAGCGATTTGCCAACCTTCTTTCGGACGGACATAAATGACCGCTTCCCCCTCTAAACGCCGCACCGTCGCCTCTCGCAGATAGCGATAGCCATCCTTGTTCGGCGGCTTCCATCGTGAGCCGTCGGGCAAATTTACCCACTGTCCCCTCAGATGCAGCGCCACATCCAACAAACGCTCTCCTTCACAGCGCACTTGGTCTATCACCACGACGGCGTTTTCGTCCAGCAAGGCGATGGAGCGAACGAACCGAACACCGTCGTCAATGTCTCCTGCCTCGGCGACGACAAATTCCACGCCGTCCTGCTTTCCGAACGCCAAACATTTGCCTTCGGCGGGTTTTTGGTTTGCTTCGTCCACGACGAGCGTGTTGTGCGCCAGCGTCGTCTTATACCAGCCAGAGTGAAGCGGGACACCATAGCGGGTGATGCCTGGGTCAAGGGCTAAAACTTGTCCGCGAGCGTAAAGGACGAAGTTGAGTTTGTCGGGATGACCGTGTCCGCCGCCATGCGGTCCATACTTTAGGCAAAGCCAAGTCGCTTGCTCACCTTCGCCACGAGCCAGAATCGCATAGCCTGAAGCGGGATAATTGGCGCTTCGCCATCTAATCGGTTGTGGTTGGGGCAACTCGCCGACACCAAACCAAAGTGCAAAATCATTTCTCCGTTCGCCACGAGAAAGCAAAGCAGCATACAACGGTTCACGATAGCGAGCGTATGCCAGTTCGTAAATCGGTTGAGTGATGCCGAAACGGGCAAAACCGATTTCGGTCAGCAAAGCCACTTCAGTGCTGTCGTTGAAGGCAGGTAGTCGCCAGTTAGGCATCATGAACTTAAAGGGCGCATCAAATAGACGCTTAAGTTCGTCGCCATAAAGGTTGATGCCGCAGTGGCGCGCCGCCTCGGTTAGATGCCAAAGGGCTGAAAGCGTGTAGAAGTGATAGCCCCACGCCCCTTCCCACCAAACACCGTCGGGCGAAACGCCCTTTCGCATTTGCGTCCAGTAACCTCGTTCGGGATTGTCAATGGCTTCCCTGATGAGTTCCTCATCGCCCAGCAAAAACCCGACCAAACCGACGGCGCTGTTTTTCCAGCATTGGATGTTATGCACGCCCATTTTGTGGGGTAGGATGACTTCTCTTGCCGCTGGCAGAAACAATTTTTGCGCCAAAGTTTGCCGCTCACTTTCCGTCAACATCGCCCAAATCAAGTCAGCCCCTTGAGCCATCGGGATGAGCCAGACGGCTTCGTCCAAAGTTTGCGGACCGACCCGCCCACCTCCAATTTGCGCCCTGCCCCGAATGTCATGCAGCGGGTAACGCAAGTAGCGCTCCCCATACGCCAGCAAAATTGCCTTCGCTTTTTCGGCGTAACGGCGATCACCTGTGACTTGGTAGGCGATGCCCAAATCACGAACAGCGTTGGCGTAACGCTGATGGATGCCTGAAATGACGACGCCGTCATAATCGCGCTCGGGTTTCGTCGGGTCACTAAGCGATCGCTCATTGTCAACGGGACAAAAGTGCTCCCATTGCCACTCGCCGACCTGCTTGCCCGTCCGAAGCGACGCACCATGTCTGGGGCAGGCGTAGTAATGCCACCAGTTTCCGCCTCGCGGCGGCAAGTTAACAGGTTCGGTCAACATCGCATCGGCACGCTTTTGGAGCGTGTCCCATTGCGCCTTCGCCCAATCGTAGCGGCGGATGCGTTCCTTCAACTGAACGATGCCATCGCGGTTTAGCAACAATCGGGGGTGCGGGGGCAAGTCCATCGCAGCGCTCACCTCCACCCAAACGCCCATCAACACCACCAACCAACCTTTGCACCGTAGTTTCGTCATCCGCATCGTTGCATCACCGCCCAAAGTTTTGTCACCCTAAAATGCGCGGTGCTGCCCTCAAGGCATATGGTGCTGTTAGAACACTTTGGCAAGCCCTTTAGGAGCGCCAAAATTGAAAATGCCTTTGTGCCCCCGTAGCTCAAGTGGACAGAGCGCTGGCCTCCTAAGCCGGAGATCCCCGTTCAAATCGGGGCGGGGGCACCATTGACGGTCCCCTCTGCGGGAAGGGACATCAACCCGAACTTGTTATCTCCATCAGCCAAGCAGGAAGGATTGTCAACTTGCTCCCAGCGGTGCCTCCAACTCCTGCGGCAAAAATGCGGGGAGGGCTAAAAGCAAGTCTTCTAACAGCCTCAAAAGTTGCGTCGGCGATAACTCGGTCCAGTCAATCAAAAAGCGGTCGCGCTCGTAGCGGACGCAATGGAGCACGGAAGGCGATTGGGTCTTGCGCAGTCGGGCGTAGAGGCGACGCAAGCCCGCATCGCTTAAATTCAAGTTCATCGCGCAACGAACTGTCACTGTCCTGCGGTCGTGGGTGATGGCGATAACTTTCGCCTGATGCGCCCTAACTCGGATGCGCAAGATACTCAAGATGTTGCGGACAGGTTGAGGCGGCTCACCGTAACGGTCGCGCAACTCGGCTTCAATCTGGGCGATGTCTTCCTCGCTTTGAACTCCCGCCATCTTGCGATACAAGTAAAGTCGCTGCTCCAAATCTTCAACATAGGTTTCGGGGATGAAGGCTTTGACGGGCAAATCGGCTTCAGGCAACTCAACCTTTTGCGGCAAAGGTTCGCCTTGCAACTTGTGAACCGCCTCGGAAAGCATGTCCATGTAAAGGTCAAAGCCGACCTCGTTGATGAAGCCATGTTGCTCCACGCCGAGCAGATTGCCTGCGCCGCGAATTTCCAAGTCGCGCAAAGCCAACCGAAAGCCGCTGCCCAAATCGGTGAACTCGCGGATGGCTTCCAATCGCTTTCTTGCCGTTTCGCTCAATCGTTTTGGATGGTCGTGGAAGAAGTAGGCATAAGCCTGTCGCTCGCTGCGCCCGACGCGCCCACGCAATTGGTAAAGTTGCGCCAACCCAAACCGCTCGCAGTGCTCCACGATGAGGGTGTTGGCGTTGGGGACATCCAAGCCGTTTTCAATGATGGTCGTGCAGACGAGGACATCCCACTTGCCCTCGGCAAACTCCAACATCACCCTCTCCAATTCCTCTTCGGGCATTTGCCCGTGAGCGATGGCGACTTTCGCTTCGGGCACAAGTTGCTTGACTTTCTCGGCGACATGCTCAATGCCTTGAACTCGGTTGAAAACATAGAAGACTTGCCCGCCCCGCTCCAATTCTCGGCGGATGGCGAAGCGCACCAAATCGGGGTCGTAAAGGCTCAGGTAAGTTCGGACAGGTCGGCGACCTTCAGGGGGTGTGTTGACCAAACTCATGTCCAACAAGCCACCGAGCGCCATATGCAGCGTCCTCGGAATGGGCGTTGCCGTCAAAATCAAAACATCCACGCCGACTTGCAACCGCTTGAGCCGTTCCTTCTGTCGGACGCCAAATCGCTGCTCTTCGTCAATGATGAGCAAACCCAAGTCCTTGAACCGCACATCGTCGGAAAGCAAACGATGCGTGCCGATAACGATGTCAATGGCACCTGCCCGCAAACCGTTGACGACTTCCTTTTGCTCCTTCGGCGATTGTAATCGGCTAAGCATGGTGATTTTGACGGGATAGGGAGCAAGGCGTTGGGTGAAAGTTTGATAGTGCTGCAAGGCGAGGACTGTCGTCGGCACGAGCATCGCCACTTGCTTGCCATCCATGACCGCTTTGAAGGCGGCTCGGATGGCGATTTCCGTCTTGCCGAACCCGACATCGCCACAAACGAGTCGGTTCATCGGCTTCGGCGACTCCATGTCCGCCTTGACTTCCTCAATGGCACGGATTTGGTCTTCGGTCTCAACAAACGGGAAGGCGTCTTCCATCTCCCGCTGCCAAGGTGTGTCGGGCGAGAAGGCAAAACCGTCTGCGACTTGTCGGCGGGCGTAAAGTTCCAGCAACTCTTTGGCGACTTGCTCGGCGTTCTCTTTCGCCTTTTGCCTCAAGCGAAGCCAGCGCTTGTTGTTGGACAGGGAAGAAAGGGGCGGCTCACCACCGTCAACGGCGATATACTTGCGAACTCGGTCAATTTGGTGGACAGGAACATAAAGTCGTTCGCCCTCAGCATACTCAATGACGAGGTAGTCGCTTTCCTTGCCCAAAACTTCCTGCCGAACAACGCCGCGATAAATGCCGATGCCGTGATGGATGTGAACGACATAATCGCCCTCACGCAAATCGGACGGCGACTTAACAGCAGCCGTCCCTTTCCAGCGTTTTCGGCGAGGCTTGTAGGGAGCGTTGAAAAGTTCGGAGTCAGTGACGACGACGAGCCTTTCGTCGGGCAAGAAAAAGCCTGCGCTTAGCGGCGTCGGGAAAATGTTGATGCGGTCGGCGATAGGCAAGTCATCTGCATTCAACCGAACAACTGGCGGCATGTCGGCAAGCGGGACATCACGAAGCCAATCGCTCACCCGTTCTGGATAACGGGTCGCAATCACGATGGCGCAATGGCGCTGTCGCCATTCATCCACACGGGCGAGAAACCTTCTGACATCGCTCAAAAAGGCTTCAATGCGATGGCAGGTTAGGGACTGGGGATTAGGGACTGGGGACTGGATTGGCTGGCTTTTTATGGGCTCGGCAAAAGCCTCGCCCTCCCTCCGGGTTGACATTTGCTCGCGAATTTCGGAAGTGAAGACCAGCGAGCGAAATTTTTGCAAACGGCTTTTTATGGGCTCGGCAAAAGCCTCGCCCTCCCCTTTCTCCATGTCCTCTTCCGTTTCGTCCCTCGTCCCTCGTCCCTCGTCCCATGCTTCCGTGTCCCGTGTCCCCTGTCCCGTGTCCCACTCTACAAAAGGCGGTTTTGGCGGTCGCAGCAAATCGCCAGACTCAATCAACTCGGCGACGATTTTTTGCCATCGCTCCTCAAGGGCTACGGCATCGGCATCAAGGTCGTTCGGTTCAAGCCAAACGACGAGCGTGTCGGCTGGCAGGTGGTCAACGGGGGTGGGCAGCGGGTCGTAAACGAACGGGAAATACCAGTCGCAGCCGTCAAAGTAGCGCCCATCCAAAAGCCGTTCCAAATCGTGCTCAACCTGCTGCCGCAATAACCTTGCCTGCTCAGGCTTTCCGTCCTTTTGCAACCGTTCCACTTCCCGCTCCAACATCTCACGAATTCGTCCCTCAAAATCCCCGTCCCTCGTCCCTCGTCCCGCGCCCCGTTCCGTTTTGTCCTGTGCCCCGTGTCCCGTGTCCCTCAAGATGAACTCCCGTGCCGGCAAAATCACGCATTCACGCCACTGTCCTGTTGAACGCTGCGTTTCAATGTCAAAAGGACGGATGCTCTCAACTTCATCGCCGAACAACTCAATGCGGATGGGTTGGTCGTGGGCAGGTGAGAAGAAGTCAACGATATCGCCGCGAACGGCGAATTGCCCTGGCGCTTCAACTTGAGGGACACGCTCGTAACCGCCAGAAACCAAATGAGCCACCAAATCGTCCCGCTCAATCGTTGCGCCGACTTTGACAAGTAAAGCGCTTTGCTCGTAAACGCTAAGCGAAACTGTCGGTTGGCAGATAGCAGTGGGCGTTGCGACAACGATAGCGTTTCGTTTTCGGTGAAGGGCGTCAACGGCGGCGATGCGGTCGCGGGTGACGGCAAGGTCAGTGTCGCCTGACAGCAAGGCTGGGTGTGGCGGGAACGGGTAAATTCGGTCAGGCTGCGCAATTAGAGTTTCCAAATCGGCGACGAAGTTGGGCAAGCGCTCAGCGGATGGGACGAGGATGAGCGTTGGATGTTGGCGGTCATACAAAATTGCTGCCAAGATGGCAGCCCACGAAGACGAAAATCCCCCCTGAACCTGCAGTTTCGCCCTTGCCTTCAAAGAGCGCTGCAGGCTTTGAACCCTTTCGCTTTCTCGCAGCCAACGGATTAATCCGTGCATAAAGGCATCAAGGCAACATCGGGTTGCCCCTGTAAACGCTTTTTGTCCTTCACCTCAACCTTACGACCTCGCCTTTAAGGTCATCGGCAATTTTAACAACGATTGCGTCGCTGCGGTGGCTCAATGATGCCCGTTCCAAAACAAACCATTCGCCGTTCCGCCCCTCGCCGACTTCTGCGGCTTTCACTTTTGGAGCGTCCTTAGCCCGCACCAAAGTCAATGTGGTCGCTTCAATTGGCAGCAGCCAAATTTGCCTTGCCTCTCTCAAGTCGGCAGCATCCGAAAACGCTGCGAAGTGTCCGTTGCCCTCGGCAATAAGTTCGCCGTCAACGAAAATTTGCCCACTTCCCTCCACAAGGAAGATGCGCCCTTTCCCGTCAAAAGCCACCATACCCGGTTGCCACGAGCCCAAACTCATCGTGATGCGTGAGGGGCAATGCGCAATGCGTCCGCGGAAAGCCGAAGCGGGCAGATGAGCGGTGAAAGTCACGGGTTTGTCGGATGCGTTGAAGAACACGAAAACGATGCCGTTTTGCAGCGGGACGGTGAAGGCGTAAATGGTGGGCAAATCGGGTTCGGTGCGGATGAACGATGCTTGCGCCTTTTCAAGGACTTGCCGATAACGCTCCCGCAAAACTTCGTCAACTTCGCTGAACTCAGGGACAATTTGCTCCCTTGAAGGTTCGCCGCTTGTCCCACTGCGGTAGACGACGCTTCCTCGTTCCGCAAAGCGTTTCAGTGCGGTCTCCGCCTCCGCTGGGATGTCAGAGACGACGCTGGGCAAGAAAACCGCTTTGATGCCGCTGAGCAATTCATCGCTGATTTGCAAATCGCTGGCGACAGCGAAGTCAACCCTCAAACTGACGAGGGTTTGGGCTGCAACAAGGGCTGCGTGCCAAACTTTTGCGCCTTCGGGCAAAAGCCGATTGCTGTCTGGGACGATGAGCAAAACTTCAGGTTTGCGCCAAACGGGTCTAAGCCGTCGCAAAATCAACGCCGCAGCCCTGTAGGCTTTCAATGCCGGTTTGGGCACATCGTCGGGATAAACCAAGCCCCAAGGGAAAACTCGGTCATCGTCATCTCGCCAGCACCAATTTTGCACCTTGCTTGCGCCCAACCCGAAAGCCAACTGCGGCAAAAAGAGCATAAGTCGCCATTGCTCTTCCTCGGTTCGTCGGATGTGGTAGCCCGTCGCGCCGAGTTCCCGTTCCCATGCTGGGTGAGTTTTGACGCCGAACTCCCCGATGTTCAACGACTTGCCGTAAAGGCGCATGTCTGTCAGTTTGAAAACGGCTGCGAAGCGGCGAAGGTCTTTGCTCGGCTCATCAAAGTAGCCGATATTGGCGATGTCCAAACCGTCAACGGTCAACCGCAAATCAATCCCACCAACTGGCGACTGGTAGTATTCGCTGGTGACGGGATGGTTAGGGTCAACGGATTTGATGGCGCTGACCAGACGCTCGTTCCACTTTCGGGTTTGCTGGACTTGCCAACGCAAATCGTTTTGCTCTGGCGTCTTCGGTCGCAGTTGGTAATCGCCGTTCAGGTAGTAAATCAACCCATCGGCGTTTTTGTAGCGCTTTGCGAACTCAGCGACGGATTGAGCCTGTCGCTCCAAAGTCGCATCGTCAACAGCGACATCGTGTCCGATGAGCAGCCCAGCCATGTAAACGATGCCAGCGCGGTGGCAGAGCCAAATCATGGCATCCAACTTTCGCCAGTCGGCTGCGCTGAACTGGTAATTTGGTGGCGTCCATTGCAGGTTCTCAAAAACTGTCAAGCCTGCGTCTTTCATCGCTTGAATTTGCCGCCACCAAAAGAGCGGGTCAGATTGAGACGGTGAGTGAAACCAGTTCGCCCAAGTGTCCGTGCCGAGCGTGAATGTGGGGCTGCCGTTGAGCCAGAAGTAGTTGTCGGCATAGCGGAAGTTCAACTTCTTGGGGAAAATCTGCCCGTCCCAGACGACGAAACCCGCTTCCGTCTCGTCAACCAAATTGCCCTTCGTGTCCGACAACCTTGCAACGATGCGGTAAAGCCCTTCTGGCAGTTTCAAGTCCTTCCACCAAGCCTTAACAGCCGCTATGTTGCCCGACTTGACCGTCACTTCGGTCTTGAATTCAGCCACCGCCTCTTTTGCGTTTTCCCGTTTCTGGGGAGAGCCCTCAAGGGGGACTTTCGTGACGATAAACTCCATTTGCCCGACGAAATCGCTGTCGCCGAAGTTGGAAACATTGACCGCAGCACCTATCGCCTCGTTTGGGCGGTAGCAAGCCAACTCGCTCTTTAGCCCGTAGGCGAAAACTCCCTGCCGCAAACTTTGCAGTAAAGGCAAGAGCACTTTCTCACCGAAACCTGGCAGCGCCGTTAATTCAACATTGTCAACGCCGAAGAAGACCCAAGTGCTACCCGCGAAGACGCCAGCGTAGTGGTGCATCATCGCGCCCGCCGTCCCGCAAATTCGCCCGAAGCGGTCGCGGGCGATGACGATAGGTCTCCAGCGGGCGGCTGCGTTCAAAACGCCGACGGCAGAGTAGCCGCTGATGCTTTGCGCCCCTTTGGCTTCCCACGACCAATCGCCTGCTTCCAACCGAACGGCATTTCGCAACGGGTAATGGGCGTCAAACATTCCCAGTTGAAGTGGCGATGTCTCCAAACCGTCTTGCGGGTTGCCGTAGCGGGTATTGATGGAAGGCGGCACCTCAATGCGCTCAACCCGAACATCATCAAAGAAAGCCGTGCCGGTTGCGTTGTAGATGCCGAAGCGAATTTCAACTCGGTCAACGCCGTAAGGAACGACGAAATCGGCGACAAATTGCTGCCAGTCGGTTGTGCCGCGAACTTGAGCGATGTCCCGCGGGTTGACCCATCGCTCACCAGAAAACGGGTAGTAAGCGAGAAAGGCGTAGCCAGTGCCTTTAACCCCTTCCGTTTTCACCCAACCAGAAATTCGCAGTCTCTCGCCAGTTTGAACCTTGACAGTTGTCCTCCAAATTTGCGAACCTGCACCTTCGGGAATTTGAACGGCTGCGCATCTTCGCCCGCTCTTAGCACCTCGTTCGGCGACGAAACACTGCTGCGGGTGAGAGCGTTCCCAACCCTCGGCGCTTCCGTCGGGCAAAACGGTTTCAAAGCCAGGGTTGACATTGAGCGGCACCATTGAGGTGGGACGAGGGACGCAGGGTGCGGGACGAAAGTTGCTGAGAGGGACATCAAAAGCGTCCCCGCCGAAGGTCAGCAAGTCTGCTCCGTTGATCAACAGCCGAAGCAAATTGCGGTGGGCTTCAACGGGAAAGTAGGGCGAGTTGGGTAGAACCAAAAGACCGATCTCGTGCTCCGCATCGGAAGGGTGAGCCTCCGAGCGAGCCACAAGTTCGTTGAATTGTTGGAATGAGACGATTTGAGGTTCGTAGCCTGCCTGTTGAAGGCAATTGGAAAGGGCTTTTGGCGATGGCGCTGCAGGGTTTTCGGGCAAGTTGGGGTCGTGCAAAATCAAGGCAATTTTGCCTTTGGCAAAAGTCGGCTCTGTGTATTGCGCCGGAACTGTTTCGCCCTTCACGACTTGGACGGCATCAAATAAGGCGACCCCGTCGGCATTGTAAAGCCCCAAGCGAACTTCAAAGTAAAAGGCTTTGGGATGGGTTATCCATGTCGCCTCAAAGCGACGCCAATCGTTCGTGCCTGCCAGTTGGGCGAAATCTCGGGCTGCCAATAAGTTGCCGTGAAAGTCAAACTCGTAAATGGCAGCATAGGCGTAACCAGCGCCTGCAACTGGCTTGACATTTTCTGTCCGCATCCAAACGCTAACGGCATATCGGGTTTCAGGTTCGGCGATGACGATTTGCCTTGCCATATCGCCGTTGAAGTTGCATTGCAGCACCCATTGCCCGTGCGGTGCGTCTGTTCGTCGCATGTTCATGGCAGCGCCGCTGAACATCCAACCGAAAAAGCCGCGCTCAAAACTTCCGTTGCGCAATTCCATTGCGTTCCCGCAAACCACCGAGATTGCCAGAAACAAACTCGCAAGCCATCGGCTCACAGAGGTCACCTCCCACGCTGCTTTTACTCGCCCACTTTGACGAGTTTGTATCGCTCGTAAATCAGCGTCACTTTTTCGCCTTCAACGAAAAATTCGGCGACAACTTTGCGGCTGTGTTGGACGGTGAAAAAGCGGGCGTAGTCGTCGGAAAGTTCTTCAGGCATGAACGGGATGCTGCTCTCAAGCAACCGACCTTTGGTTTCCAGAACCACGCCATCGCCTTTTCGGCTCACCTGCAACTTCATCGTGCCTTTGTATGTCTCGTAGCGACCGACCAGTTTCTCAAGCAATCTATCATGAAGGACGAAAGGCAATTCGTTTAGGTCTTTGCCGAGCATCGTCGCAAGGGTGACCATTCCGATTTGCGAAAGCGGATGACCGCTCGCGTTTGCCAAAACCGCAACGCCGATGCCCGCATCAGGGATGTAGCCAGCAAAAGCGGTGTGAACTAAAACCGAACCGCTGTGGGCGACTAACTTGTGACCGAGAAAGTCGGGGTAAACGCTCCAACCGAAACCGTAACCTTCGTCGCCGAAAAGAGGCGATGGCAAAGGAATTTTGGGCGTCTCCATTTGCTCAAGGCTTTCGGGCGAAATCAATTGCGTTCCACTCCACCTTCCGCGAGCCAAGTAAAACCGCAAGTAGTTGCTCAGGTCAAGGACAGTGCTGATGAGACCGCCATCGGCGGAGATGCCGAAGGGAAATCGTGAAGGAATTCGCTTGCCCTCACGGTCAATGACATAAGGCGTCGCCCAATCTGGGTCGGAAGCGACATCCTCTCGCCGAAAAGTCGTTCGGCTCATCCCTAACGGCTCTAAAATTCGCTCCTTGACAAACGCCTCGTAACTTTCGCCCGAAGCGACCTCAATGATGCGCCCGAGGAGCAAATAGCCTTCGTTCAAGTAGAAGAACCGCTCGCCGGGCTTAGCGACAGCCCAACCTTCAGCGTCGCTCATGAAGGCTTTCAAGTCGTCAACGGAAGCGATAGGCAACCAAGTTGCTTCCTCGCCGATGACATGGCGGATGAAGGCTTCAGCGTAAGCGAGGGCTGGGATGCCCGATGAGTGGGTGAGTAAGTGCCAAATTCTGACAGGTTCGCCCAAAGGGCGGAGCGTCATCGGCACAAATTTGTCAACGGGGTCGTCAAGGCTGATTTTGCCCTCCTCAACGAGCATCATGATTGCCAACGCGGTGAAGGATTTCGTGACCGAACCGATGCCGACACGAGTTTGCGGTGTCATTGCCGCTCCGCTTTCAACATCCCGAAACCCGAACCCACGAGCGTAAACGACTTCGCCATCTTTCACCGCAGCGATGCTCAGCCCCGGCAAATGCGTCTTCCGCATCTTCTCAAACACATACGCTTCCACACCTTGCCAGTCCATTGCTCACCACTCCCTTCATCACTTGCACGCTCTTTTTTGCCGATGCAGGCAACTGGTTCGTTCAACCCAGTGGGAAGGATAGCGCCGACGGCGGGGATTGAAAAAGGGGGCTGTTAACGCCGTTGGTGGCATGCGTTATAACTTTTAGCACCCCACGAAAAGGTGCCGCGGTGGCGGAACTTGGCAGACGCGCTGGCTTGAGGGGCCAGTGGGTTTAAAAGACCCGTGCGGGTTCAAATCCCGCCCGCGGCACCATTTCTTTTTCCGCCCGTAAATCTGCCCTTCCCTGCGACAAATTAGGCACCAAGCGCTATAGTGCATTGCGCCCAATCCCATCTTGCGTCGGGGCGATGAAAGTGATGGTGTATCCGAGCAAGGAAGAGTTTTTGAGGTTGGCGGAGAAGGGCAATTTAGTGCCTGTTTGGCGGGAAATCCTCGCCGACTTGGAAACGCCTGTCTCGGCTTTCTTGAAACTGGCGAGGGGCGAATTCGCCTTCCTTTTGGAAAGCGTGGAAGGAGGCGAACATGTCGCCCGCTATTCCTTCTTGGGCTTTCAACCCTTGTTGCTCTTCCGCAGTAAGGGCGATATCGTGCTGATTGAACAGGGAGGCGGTTTGCAAGTCCATCGGCTGCGCGACGGTGAAGACCCACTGCATGTCTTGAAGCGCTTGATGGCGCAATTTCGCTTCGTCGCCGTGCCCGATTTGCCCCGCTTTTGTGGTGGGTTCGTCGGTTACCTCGGCTACGACTTAGTTCGCTTCTTTGAGCGGTTGCCTGACCAGACAGGGGATGACTTGCAATTGCCCGATTGCTACTTGATGCTGGCTGGCACCGTCGTCATCTTTGACCACTTGAAGCGACGGATGCGCATCCTCCTCAATGCTTTTGTGGATGACGACCCTGAGAAAGCCTACGAGACGGCAATGGAGCACCTTCACGACATCGTTCAACGCCTTCGCATGTTCCCAATTCCTTTCCCTTACCGCTCTTCCTTTCCCGCCCCTCGCCGTGAGGTCGTCTCTAACTTCACCCGTGAAGGGTTTGAGGAAGTCGTGGAGCGGGCGAAGGAATACATCGCAGCGGGCGACATCATCCAAGTCGTCCTGTCTCAGCGCTTCCAGACGAAAGTCAATGCCCCGCCTTTTGACATCTACCGCGCCTTGCGCACTATCAACCCGTCGCCTTACATGTTCTACCTAAGTTTCGGCGACCTGAAACTCATCGGGAGTTCGCCAGAGATTTTGGTCAGTTGCTTTGGGACGAAAGTCATCACGCGCCCGTTGGCAGGGACGCGCCCACGCGGTCAAACGCCCGAGGAAGACACCGAACTGGAGCGGGAGTTGCTTGCCGACCCGAAAGAGCGCGCCGAGCACATCATGCTCGTGGATTTGGGGCGTAACGATTTGGGACGCGTTTGCAAAGTCGGGACGGTGAGGACGACAGAGTTGATGAAAGTGGAGCGTTACAGCCATGTCATGCACATCTACTCCACTGTGGAAGGCGAACTGGACACGGAGCGCTTTGATGTCTTTGATGTCCTGCGGGCGACTTTCCCTGCGGGAACGGTTTCAGGCGCCCCCAAAATTCGGGCGATGGAAATCATTGAGGAGTTGGAGCCGACCAAGCGTGGTCCTTATGCGGGCAGCGTCGGCTACTTCAGTTTCAACGGAAACATGGACATGGCGATCACCATCCGCACCATCGTCTTGAAGGGGACGACAGCATATGTGCAAGCGGGGGCAGGCATCGTCGCCGATAGCGTCCCCGAACGGGAATATCAGGAAACCGTCAACAAAGCCAAAGCCCTCCTCACCGCCATTGACCTTGCCGAGCAAGGGTTGGAGAGTTGAAAAACAGATGCCCTGCCAACGGGCTAAGGACGCTGGCGGGCGCGGGGATGAGCGGCATGATAGGTCGCCCGCAGTTGGGGCGTGACGATGTGGGTGTAGCGTTGTGTCGTCGTGATGCGGGAATGTCCCAGCAACTCTTGGATGCTCCGCAAATCTGCCCCGCCCAAAAGCAAATGGGTGGCGAAAGTGTGACGAAGTTTGTGAGGTGACAACCGACGCCCCAATAGGGTTTGGGTGTAACGCACTACCAAGCGAATGACGGTTTCTTTCCGCAACCCTTTGCCGCGACGGCTCAAAAAAAGCGTCGGGTTGCCTTGCCCTCTGTCCAACGGAAGACGCCCTTCCGCTAAGTAGCGCTGCAATGCCTCCTTCGCTGCCCGCCCCAACGGCACCAATCGCTCCTTTCCCCCTTTGCCCATCACCCGCACAAAACCCGTCTCTAAATTCACGCTGTCCGTCCGTAATGTCACCAACTCGCCGACCCGAACGCCCGTCGCATACAGCAACTCCAACATCGCATAGTCGCGCAAAAGCAATGGTGACGGTTTTTTGTCCGACAACTCCTTCAACCGTTCCAGCAATTCCCTCGCTTCCGTCACGCTCAAAAATTGGGGCAACCTTTGAGGTTGCTTTGGAGAGGGCAAATGCAAAGTGGGGTCGTGGGTGCAAAAACCTTCCCGCACCAAAAAGCGATGGAAAAGGCGAACGACGGTGAGCCGATGGCTGATGGTCGCAGGCGAAAGGCGACGACTTTGCAGCCACGCCAGATAAGCCACGATGACCTCCGTGCCCGCTTCTGTCGGGGCGATGCCTTTCGTCGCCAAAAAGTTAAGGTAGTGACGAAGTGCTTCGGCGTAAGCCTGAACCGAACTTTCCAACAACCCCCGCTCCGTCCGAAGGTAAAGGGCAAACTCTTCCACCCAGTTCTTGGGCAAATGATTACCTGCCATGCTCTCATGCCCCCGATAAATCCGCTACGACATGCATCGTTGCGTTTGTTCCGACCGAGAATCGGCTCACTGACTGCCATCGTCCTTAAGGTGTTGTGCTCATTCGTCAACGGCGCTTGACCGTTGAGCGAGCATCTGCCTCAATGCTTCATCTTGTTGCGGAGAGGGTCGTCAGCAAGCAATGCCCTCGGATGGACACTTAGCGCTTGTGCCTTCTACCTCCCAGACTTGCTTCGGCAATCATTCTAACTTGCGTCCATTAGCATGCCTGTCAGAGTCCCCCATGCTTCCTTCGTCAGGTCAAAATCTGCCATCCAACGCTGCCGTCCTAATTGGGCTAAAAGTCTTTGAGCGGGTCTTGAGAGCGTTTGGACAAACATGCTACCTTCCCCTCCACATCCCAAAAGTAGCGGTGCAGCGTTCTCGGCAAATTGTTGCGCCTCATTTACCCTCCCACTCCCGAAAGCGATTGGTGATAGGCAACCTGCGGTCTTTGCCGAAGGCGCGGTGGGTGATTTTCGGTCCTGGGGCAATCTGACGACGCTTGTATTCACTGCTGTCCACCATCCAAGCCACCCTTCGCACCGTTTCTTCCTCGTAACCCATTGCCACGATGTCGGCAACGCTGCGGTCTTCTTCTACATACGCTTGCAAGATGGCGTCCAGAAGTGGGTAGGGTGGCAACTTTTCCTGGTCAACTTGCCCGGGACGCAACTCGGCGCTGGGTGGCTTTTCAAAGACACGGCGTGGGATGATTTCCCGTCCTGCCTTCTCGTTCACATACGCCGCCAGTTCGTAAACGAGCGTCTTATAGACATCCTTGAGCACGGCGAAACCGCCTGCCGTGTCGCCGTAAAGGGTGCAATAGCCTGTGCTGCCTTCGCTCTTGTTGCCTGTCGTCAGCACCAACCAACCGAATTTGTTAGACAGCGCCATCAACATCGTCCCGCGAATGCGTGCCTGCAAATTCTCTTCGGTCACATCGGGCGGAAGCCCTCGGAACACTTCGCTCAGCGCTCGCAAGAATGCTTCAAAGACGCCTGCGATGGGAATGACCAAAAAGCGAATGCCCAAATTGCGCGCCAAAGTTTCGGCATCTTCAAGGCTGTGTTGCGACGAGTAAGGTCCTGGCATCGCCACGCCCGTCACATGCTCCCGACCCAACGCATCTACGGCGATGCAGCAAGTCAAGGAACTGTCAATGCCGCCGCTTAGCCCGACGACGGCATCCCGCATCCCGTTTTTGTGCAGGTAATCGCGGGTGCCCAATACCAGCGCCCAATAGACTTCAGCGGTGCGGGGCAAAGGCGCCTCAATGCGTGGCGCAATGGCGGGTTTGGGTTCGGCAGGCTCAAAAGGCAAAGCGACGACTTTCACCTTCACTCCATCCAACCCTTGTCCTGCAATCCCCAATCCCTGCTTATCCTGCCTTCGGCGCGGGTCATGCAAGCGAGCCCGAACGATGCCGACGAGGTCAATGTCGGCGACCAAAAAGTCTTCCGAAAACTGTTTGGCGCGAGCAAGGATTTCACCTTGCTCGTTGACGACCAAACTGGCACCATCAAAGACCAACTCATCTTGCCCACCGACCAAATTGACATAAGCGACAGCGGCAAGGTTATCGTTGGCGCGAACGCCCAACATCCGCTCCCGCCAAACCAACTTGCCCATGTGGTAGGGGGATGACGAAATGTTCAGCAGCAGATGGGCGTCACCCAGCAACGCTTCGGCACGGGCGGGACCGCCAGGATACCAGATGTCCTCGCAAATGGTGACGCCAACGCGGGCATCGTTCAGTGTCAGCACGAGTGCCTCCTCGCCCCGCTGAAAGTAGCGGAACTCGTCAAAGACGCCGTAGTTGGGCAGGTAATGTTTTCGGTAGACGGCGGCGATTTTGCCGTCATGCAAGACGGCGGCGGCATTGAACAAATCACCGTCTTCGTCCACGAAGCCGACGACCGCCACCAGCGACTTGGGCACTTGCCTTGCCAGTTCTGCCACGACCTCTTTGTTGCGGGCGACAAAGTGAGGCTTGAAGAGCAAATCTTCAGGTGGGTAGCCCGTCACCGCCAGTTCGGGAAACGCTACGATGTCCGCCCGCACTTCTTTCGCCCGTTCAATGCCTTCGGCAATCTTTTTTGCGTTGCCGTCAATGTCGCCGACCATCGCATTGATTTGGGCTAACGCAACCCGTAAAGTTCGCATTATCCTTCGCCTCCGCATGCCAAACGGTTTTGCATCGGCAGGGTCATTTGTTTTTCCGATTGCCCTCCATTTTCGTCCACCAGCCGTTGCGGCTTGAACCGACCGACCCATTCGCCTTGCTCTTTCCGTTCCTTGAAAGTTTTGCGCACAACATGCAAGGCAAGTTCCGCCATCACCCGTGCCTTTTCCTTCTCACAGTTTTGAAGGCGCTCCCGAGCGATAGCGACATAAGTTTCGCTGACATCAATGCCCAGGTAATCGCAACCCAAAAATTTCGCCGCCACAAGGGTCGTGCCGATGCCGCAGTAAGGGTCAAGCACGACACCCTTGCGCCCATCAAGAACCGAGAAGATGCATCGGGTCGGTAACTCAATCGGGAAGGGATTGGGATGGCGTTGGTCACGCTCAGGCGGAATTTCCCAAACGGAAGTGAGCAGAGCGTGACGAGGGTTGAGTTCCTCGCCGATGGTGTCACCTTCGTAGCGCGGCTTGTAGAGCCAATAGATGCGCTCGTCCACCTGCCAAAAACGCCAACCGCGAAGGTTCGCCGCAATCTTTCGATGCCAAATGATTTCCTGCCGCAAAACCCAACGAGACTTGGCAACCCATTCGTAGGGGTGGATGAGCCGCCCCCGAACCCAACGGATTTTGTGGTTGTAGAAGAGTGAGCCACCAGGTTTGGTCACCCGATAAAGTTCGTTGAGAACGGCAACCTGCTCGGCTTGGTATTCTGCTTCGTCCTTGCAATCGCGAGCGCCTTCGTAAACGACTTTGTCCACCAACCAACCCTTATCCCGTTCGCCTTTGTTGTAAGGCGGCGAGGTGACCGTCACATCAACGAAAGCGTCAGGCAAGGTCTTCAACACCGTCAAAGCATCGCCGACAAGCACCGTGTTCAAAGCCAGTGACATGTTTCTCCAACTATTAGGGTGTCCGCCAGTCCCTGAGCAATTTGTTCTTTCGCTCAGCATCCTTCGTCCTCCTCGGCGAAATGTTCGCCTGTTACTTCCGAGGCGAACTCACGGGCAGCCTCTTCCGATTGGAAGTAAAACACTTCTTCGTTGCCGTCGTCATCCACCACCGTAACTCGCCAAGCGGTTTTGTTGACTCGCACGGGCTGACCGGTGTCCATGTAAAACGCCGAAGACCCGTCGCTTCCAACAAAAACTTCCTCAACGATAACCTTCACCTTCCTCACCTCGCATCGCAAAAGTTGTCAACCCGTTCACGCCTTGTCGGCGGTCATCCCTAATTTTGCCGACGGTGGGAGGAGGGCGATGGCAACCTTTCAGGGTTGAAAGGGTGGTCGGGATGGAGAGGAAAGCCTCGGTCATCATGACAGGAAGCACCCTTACCGCCTTGACGATGCTGACGCTGCCCAGCCTGTTGACGCAAATCGGGCAAACAATTGGCTGGCTGGGCGAAGCCTATTTCGTCGGTAAACTGGGCACGACGGCAGTGGCAGCCATCGGCGCTGTCGGGCAATTAGGTTGGGTGCTGATGGTCATGACGATGATGGTCGGTGTCGGGGCGACGACGCTCGTCGCTCAGCGATGGGGCGCAGGCGATGTCAACGGGGCAAGGGAAGTGACCGTCGCTGCCTTGCAACAATCGGTGCTCTTCAGCCTCCCTGTCTTGCTCCTCTGGTTCTTTCGCCACATCGTCTGGACGCTGCTGGGTGTCCCACTGTCCGTGCAAAGGTTGGCGGATGCCTATTTCGCCATCGCCCTCGCTTCCTTTCCCGTTCAAAGTGTCGCCTTCAGTTTGATGGCGGTTTATCGGGGGATGGGCGATATGGTGACGCCTCTTTGGGCAACCCTTGTCGGCATCGCCCTTCAACTTGTTGCCAATGCGTTGCTGGTGCCCCGATGGGGCATCGGTGGGGCAGGAATGGCGTTGGCGTTAAGCCGATTGGGTGCGTTGGTGGTGTTGCTTTGGCGTTTCCATCGCTGTCCGCTCTCAGTTCCTGCCCGCCATTTCGTCGCACGGTGTTGGGGGCAACATCGGTCGTTGTTAGCGTTGGGCGTTCCTGCTGGTTTGCAATCGCTGCTTTGGTCTTTGGCGTCCATGCTTTACTTCACCATCCTCGCCCACACGCCGAGCCGAGAATCCGCCATCGCGGCTTTGACCGTCGGGTTGCGCATTGAAGCGATTGCTTTTATGCCCGGCATCGCTTTCGGGATGGCGGCGCAAACGCTCGTCGGTCAATGTGTCGGGGGGAAGCAATGGCGTCGGGCAAAGCAAGGTGCGTGGCAAGCCGCCATCGGGTGCGCCGTGGCGATGGGCTTGATGGCGCTCGTCTTTTTCGTCGCAGCGGATTGGCTGACGATGCGGTTCGCCAAAGACGCCCTCACACGCCATTACATCGCCGCTTACCTGCGCATCAATGCCTTGTCTGAACCGTTGCTGGGCATCGGGATGACCTTAGGTGGGGCATTGCGGGGCTTAGGAGACACGATGACACCTGCCGTTTTGGGTGTGCTCACGCAATGGCTGTTGCGCTTGCCTGCCACTTACTGGCTTTGTCACAGGCTGGGTTACGATGCTCTTGCGGCGTGGTGGACGATGAGTTTGTCCACGATGGTCAATGGTGTTTTGATGGCGGGTGCTTTCTGGTGGCAGGTGCGTCGGCGGACGCCCATCGCTTGAATTCCTGCCTTGATAGCGACAATCTTTTTGGGGTGATGACGATGCCGACCCGCGATGATCGCTCCTGCTGGCATGCCATCCGAAGTGCCCTCAAGGAAGCGTTGAAGGGGCGATGGCGGCTCAGTTGGCAACTCCTTTCGCAACACGCCCGCCCCAACGAAGGGCGCCACCTGCGGCGTATGGCGGTTTGGGGGGTCGTGTTCGGTTTGGGTTGTCCGCTTGGCGGTGAATTGGCGGGGGCGTTGCTCTCCCAAGCGGGACTCATCGCCGATTTCGCTTTCCTCAGTTGGCGCATGTGGTATGAGTTGGCGGGGGCGGTCACGGTGCTGACGCTGTTGGGGGCGCTCGTCGGTCACCTTCTGGACGAAATCGCTGCCCACAACATGCTGTTGGAATGTCGGGTTCGGGAGCGGACGAAAGAGTTGCAAGCCCTCACCGAATTCACTGAAGCCGTTTTGCATCGGATTCCTTCTGCCGTCTTGGTCACCGATGGGCAAGGGCGTATCGTCTGGGCAAATCAATCCGCCTTCCGCTTGTTGCGGGAATGGAAGTTGGTGTCCGATGGCAGCACTTCTTTGCTGGGTCAAGGAGGGCAAACTTTGCTGGTTGATCTTTCAGAAGTCTGGGTGCAACTTCCGCAAGTGCTCAGGGACGGTCAGGTGAGGTCTTTCGCTCGCCTCGTCGTCCACACACCATCGGGGCGCAAAACGGTTCGCTGCACCCTCGCTCCCTTGCGCCGTCCCGATGCCGACCAAGCCGTCCTCATCTTGGATGACATCACCGCCGAAGAGCAATGGCAGCAGCAGTTGGTGCAATCGGAGAAACTGGCGGCGTTAGGTCAACTGTCCGCAGGGCTCGCCCACGAACTCCGTAATCCTCTCAGCGCCGTCAGCACGGCGGCTTATTGCCTCGCTCAAACCTTGCAACAAAACGGCGCTTTGTCCGACGACGCTGAGCGCTATCTTGCCGTCATCCAGCGCAATATCCAACGGGCTCAGCGGATCATCACCAGCGTTTTAGCCTTCGCCCGCCCCTCCAACGCCGATGCTGTCTTTACCGACCTGAACGATTTGGTGCAAGCGGCGTTGGACATCATCGCAAAAGATGCCGAGCGACGAGGCATCGTGATCAAGACAGCACTAAAGCCTTTGCCCCTCGTTCGCTGTCGTCCCGATGCGGTCAAACAAGCCGTGCTGAACATTTTGCTCAACGCTGTCCAAGCGATGCCCGATGGCGGAACGCTTTCCGTGCGCACCGAGCACGAGGAGGCAACAAACCAAGTGCGTCTCATCATCGCCGATACAGGTCACGGCATCCCGCCAGAAAACTTGCCCCGCATCTTTGACCCTTTCTTCACGACGAAACCCCCAGGCGAAGGGACAGGCTTGGGGCTTTCCATCGCCCGCACCGCTATTGAAGCCGATGGCGGGCTCATCCTCGCAGAAAGCGAAGTCGGCAAAGGCAGCACCTTCACCATCGTGTTGCCCGCCGAAAAGAGCCAGTGGGAGGGCGAGCCTTCTGCCCAGCCATTGGTGGCGCACCAACGATGACACTTGCCGAAAGGCAGGGATGGCGATGGAGCGAAAAGTATTGCTCGTAGATGACGACCCTGATGTCTTGGAGATGACCGCCGATTTGCTGCGGCGCAACGGTTATGCCATCGTGACGGCACAAAACGGGGCGGAAGCATTGGAGCGGCTCCAGCGGGACGAAATCCCCGTCGTCGTCACCGACTTGCGGATGCCCGGGATGAGCGGGGAGCAATTGTTGGACACCATCTTGCAGCGGCATCCGAATGTGCAGGTCATCATCCTGACGGGCTACGGGACGATCCCCAGCGCCGTGGAAGCCATCAAAAAGGGCGCTGCCGATTACCTGACCAAACCCCTTTCGCCTGACCAACTCCTTCTCTCGCTGGAGCGACTGTTTGAGCGGTTGCGGTTGGAAGAAGAGAACCGCCAGTTGCGGGAGATGCTGGCAAGGCAGGCAGGCGATGCCGTCATCTTGGGCGAAAGCAAAGCCATTCGGCAGGTCTTGAGCCTTATTGACAAGGTAGCGCCGACGGATGCGACGGTGCTGTTGCAGGGAGAAAGCGGCGTCGGCAAGGAGTTGGTCGCCAAAGCCATCCACTTCCGCAGCAAGCGCCGCCATAAACCTTTTGTCAAGGTCAGTTGCGCTGCCATCCCCGAAAGTTTGCTGGAAGTAGAACTGTTTGGGCGCGAGAAAGGCGCTTACACCGATGCGACGGACGCCAAACCAGGTCGCTTTGAGTTAGCCCATCAAGGGACGATGCTCTTGGACGAAGTGGGCGACTTGACACCTGCCATGCAAGCCAAGTTGCTTCGGGTCTTGCAAGAGAAGGAGTTTGAGCGGGTCGGCGGGACGCAAACGATTCGCGTGGATGTCCGCATCATCGCCGCCACCAACAAAGACTTACTCGCCGCCGTCCAAAAGGGCGAATTTCGGGAGGACTTGTTCTATCGCCTCAATGTCGTCCCGATTTACATCCCGCCCCTTAGAGAGCGCAAGGAAGACATCCCCATCTTGGCGGAAGCCTTTGTCGCCCGCTTCTGCGCCGAAATGGAAAAGCCGATGATGACTATCGCCGACGACGCCATGCAGGTGCTGCTGGACTACGACTGGCCTGGCAATGTGCGGGAGTTGCAGAATGTGCTGGAGCGCGCCGTCATCTTGGCGGAAGAGCCCGTTATCAGAGCCCGCGATTTGCATTTTCTCTTCGCCCAACGCCAGACAGGCACCAACCCGACCGTGTTCAGCCTGCGCCATGCGGAAATGGAGCAAATTTTGAGGGTGCTCAAACTGACGAAGGGCAACAAGGCAGAAGCGGCACGCCTTTTGGGCATCACCCGCGACACCCTCTACCGCAAACTCCGTGAGTATCGCCTTGACCCCAGCCAGTGGAAACCTTGAGACAAGGCTGTTTTGGGGGCGAACCGCCGTTTTACCAGTCGCTAATCGCCAGTCGCTATTCGCTGGCGTTTCTGCCAGTCGCCAATCGCTATTTGCCCGTCGCTATCCACTGGGCGATGTCGGTCGGCGGTAACTTTTCCCGATGCCAGCGCAATCGCCCTTCAGCGTTGGCGGTTCGGTAAGCAGCCGAAGCCCAGTCATGAGGAAAGTGTTCGTGGGCGTTGTGGACGAGCAAGGGCGAAGGTGCCATCAACGCCAATGCCGTCCGAACATCGCCGACTCGCCGAAGGCAAGGGACAAACAACCGTCGGACGAAAGGGTCATCGTCGGCAGCATCAAACTGGTCGGCATCAACGGCGACTTTTCCGTCCACACCGATGGCTGCCGCTGTCAGCAACACCCACAAGCCCGCCATGCCGTCACCGACAAGATGAACCCGTTTGAAGCGCTGCTGCAGGAAAGTGAGTGCCGTTGCAATGTCTTGCATCCGCTCGGCGTCGTCGGTTCGGTTGTAAGTCGCAAAAAATTCCACATCGCGTTTTCGTTCGCCTTTCGCCGCACCCGTCAAGAAGGCGTCTATTGCCAGCACGGCGAAACGCTTCGCTAACATTTGCGCCAGTTGCGCCGTTTCCCCTTCGCTGACCCAAACTTCTGTCGCCGCCCCTTTTTCGCTGACGACCAGCACCGCCTCCTGTTTTTCATCGCTGCCGATGAAAACGGCGGGAATGCGGTCGCCCATCGTTGCCCTTCCAAGCCAAAGCCGCTGCAGCGTCCAACCGTTGCGTTCCATCCGCTCGCCTGATGAGGCAACGAGTTGCTCGGCTGGTGGCAAATGAAGGGCAAGCGTCCTTTGCAAAGCGGGACGCATCAGTTGCCGAAAACGCCTGAGGGCATCTCGGTCGCTGGGACGCATTTGCTCTATGACGGCGTTTGCTTGTTCCCTCAGCCATGCTGTCAAGGCGTCCCAAGTGATGGCATCGTGGGGTTTGGGCAAATCGTCGCCCCAAACGCGGAAGCGTTGGGCATCAGGCAATTGGATTGGCGGTTCTTTGACGGGTTTGCTCAACGGCTTGCCGTCGTTTTTCAGCCATCGGATTGCCCATGTGTAATAGGCTTCCCGCGACCCTTGGGCAAATTCGTGTCCCTCGGAAAAGTGAGCGTTGGCGCAACGGTCTTCGGCGTTGAGCAAGCGATAAATGCTTTGAACGAAGGGAAACTCGTAGCGGGGTGTCTCGTTCGTCCAGTCGCCATCGTCGGAGATGAGCAACAACGGGCGGGGCGCAAACAAAGCGACAATCTCAGGGTTCGTCGTGTCTACCCGCAGCAAAGGCGGGTTTTCACAAAGGCATCCGCCTTGCATGTGGGCGGAAACCATCTTTGTCGGGACGGCGAGGGCAAGGCGCTCATCAACGGCAGCGAGTAAAAAGGTTTGCGTGCCACCTCCCGACGACCCGCAACAACCGATGCGCTTTCTGTCCACTTCAGGCAAACTCAGCAGAAAGTCCAGCGCCCGAAGGCTTTGCCAAGTTTGCACACCCCCTTTGCTGATCGCCCAAAGATGCTCCCTCGGCGTTTCTTTTGCGCGATGGATGACTTGGAACTGGTCGCCATAGCCGAGCATGTCATAGGCGAAAACGATGAAGCCCAGTTTCGCCATCGCCATCGCCCGAATTCGCTCGCGCTCGTAAAGACGCCCTTGCGGCTGCGGGACATGACCGTGCGGGTGCAAAACGGCAGGCAAAGGCGGTTTGCCTCGCTTGGGGCGATACAAGTTGCCCGTCAAGTAAAAGCGGGGGAAAATTTCCAACGCCACTCGCTCCACGATGACTTCGTCGTCTTCGTAGCAAACGACGCGCCGAGGGTTTAAGGGCGTTTTGAGAAAGGGCGGGAAAAGCCCGCAGGCAATTTGCACTTGTAACCGCAGGGCTTCCCTGCGTCGCTGCCATTCCTCGGCAGAATGGTAAGTCGGCAAGGGATAACGCAAATTGAGGTGGCGCACTGGCGTCAACCGAGCATCTTGTGCGACCATCGCTGCCATCACCAACGCACCTCCCAAAAGAGCCCAACGCATCATCGCTCACCCCACAGGTCAAATTGTGCGTTAAACTCGTTGGCGTCGCTGAAAACTCGCTTTTTGAGGGGTGAGGGCGATGCGGTCGCTGGCGATTGGATTTTTGCTGATGCTTCTCGTCGGGGCGGTTGGCATGGGTCGGTGGGCGATGGGATTGCAACGGGGACGACGCCTCGCCGCTGCCCAAGCGAAAACGATTGCTCCCGTCACGCCCCTCAACCTCAACGCCACAGGCTTGCTCCTTCTCTTCGGCGTCACCGACAAAGAGCCGACCAATTGGAGCGGCGAAATCTCTCTCAGCCAAGGCAGCCTTCTTGCACTGTCAGGATGGCGATTGGGTCCGAAGGCTGCCATTGAAGGCAATCGGTTCTTTTTCAACTCCCGCTTCGCTGGTCCGCAACAAAAGCAAATCGTTTCGCCCGGCTTGTTCGTCACCTTGCAAGCGCCTGAAGATGCGACAGTGCGGGTCGCCACCAAGCAAGGCGAATTTTCCTTCCGATTGGGCGACATCGCTTTCGGGCAACCAAAATGGTTTTTGGACGGGCGGGTAAAAGTGGAACGGGCGCCCGCCAGTTTTCGCCTGACAAGCGCCGCCACCGAAGAGGATTTTCCCGCCGCTGTCAGTGATGCCGACGGCAATGTCTGGCTGGTCTCGGTCGTTTACACGCATGGCGGTCAACCCCACTTGGGCGCACCGTTGATGGAAGAGCCGAAAGATTTTGAGTTCGTCCGCCCGAAGGGCAACGGCGACCAAATTTGGCTAATGCACTTTGACGGGACGAATTGGTCGGAGCCGATGCCCGTCACCGAAAATGGGTTGGATGTCTGGAAGCCCTCCGTCGCCCTTGACGGGAAAGGAGGCGTCTGGGTCATCTGGTCGCAAAACTTGAGGGGCAATTGGGAGTTAATGGCGCGCCGCTACGACCCAACGAGCCGCCGATGGGGTAAGGTGGAGCGGTTGACAAATGCTAACGGTTCAGACATCAATGCCGTCGCTGCGACCGACTCGCAAGGCATCGTTTGGGTGGCATGGCAAGGATGGCGGGAAGGCAACTTTGACATTTGGCTGATGCGTTTGGACGAACGCAAGCCCCTTCGCATTTCCACCAGCGACGCCAACGATTGGTCCCCTGCTATCGCTGCGGCGAAAGATGGCTCGGTGTTCGTCGCATGGGACACCTACGATCGGGGCAACTACGATGTTTGGTTGGCGCAGGTAAAAGGTGGGAAAGTGACGCAACGGATGGCGGTCGCTCAAACGCTGCGCTTTGAAGCCCGTCCACAATTGCTCGCCGACACGCAAAACCGCCTTTGGGTCGCCTACGAAGAAGGGGATGTCAGTTGGGGCAAAGATTTTGCCAACTTTGCCCCACCTGTCGCCCACCTCAATCGGGGTGCACCGCTGTATCTGGCGCGCACGATTCGGGTGAAAGTTTTTGCGGATGGGCGATGGCAACAACCCGTCGGCGATGTGCGGATGAATTTCCCGAATACCCTGCGGCGCAACATCAGTTGCCCTCGCATCGCCGCTGACGCAAAAGGTCGCATCTGGTTGCTCTTCCGCCACGCCACTAACCCCGACGGCTCGCAAGAGAGTTGGACGAGTTACGCCGTCGTTTACGACGGCGAACAGTGGAGTGCGCCCATCATCTTGCCCCAATCCGTCAACATCCGAGAAATCAGCACGGCGTTGGCATTAGTGCGTCGCCACACCTTGGTCGCTATCTACCCGTCCGATAAGCGCCCCGCAGGCACAGCATCGCGGTTGGACAGCGATTTGTTTGCGGCTGTCTTGACATTGCCCGGCGAGGCGAAACCCCTCAAGTTGATGGAAGCGTCGGAGACGGAGGAAGGGCAATTGCCGATGCCCCTTGCGCCTCGCCGTCGCCGCCAAGCCCGCTTGCGCCTTGTCGGTCAAGCCTACACGCCGATGGAAGTCGTTCATCCCGACGAAAAGCAAGACATCGCCCGCATGCGCTCCTTCCGATTGAAACTGGGTGGCAAAACTTACTTGCTTTTGCGGGGCGAATTCCATCGCCACTCCGAATTGACTGCCCATAGCGACGGACCCGACGGTTCCTTGGAAGACAACTGGCGCTATGCCCTTGACGCCGCCGATTTGGATTGGATGGGCTCAGGCGACCACGACAACGGCTTCCATCACGAGTATCTTTGGTGGTTGTCGCAAAAGACCGCCGACCTCTTCAACCATCCGCCTCGCTTCCTCGCTATGTTCAGTTACGAGCGGAGCGTGGAATTTCCCAGCGGACACCGCAATGTGTTGTTTGCCCAAAGAGGGATTCGCCCTTTGCCTCGTTTGGGTGGTGGGCAACGGCGGGAGTTGCTGATGGGCACGCCGGAAGCAGGAGCACCCGATGTCAAGATGCTTTACCGCTACCTGAAAACTTTCGGCGGCATTTGTGCCCCCCACACCTCGGCGACCGGCATGGGCACAGACTGGCGCGATAACGACCCTATCGTGGAACCTGTCGTGGAGATTTATCAGGGGCATCGGCAAAACTACGAGTATCTCGGTGCGCCGAGAAGCGCGACGAAAGCAGAAGAGTCCATCGGCGGTTGGCAACCGTCGGGATTCGTTTGGGAAGCCTTCAAGAAGGGTTACAAGTTGGGCTTTCAGTGCAGCAGCGACCATGTGAGCACCCACCTCAGTTACGCCGTCGTCTTCGCCGAAGCGCCGACACGGGAAGCCATCATAGACGCCTTCAAAAAACGCCATAGTTACGGGGCGACGGATAACATCCTTTTGGTCGTCACCTGCGGCGAGCACTTGATGGGTGACGAGTTTTCCGTCAAAGAGCCACCGACCCTTGACATCTTCGTCGTCGGCACTTCCCCCATCGCCCGCCTCCACATCATCAAGGACTTCAAGCATGTCTACACGACCGAGCCGAAGCGGCGCGAAGTCAAATTGCGCTGGCAGGACAACGATGTCCAGAAGGGCAAAACGAGTTGGTATTATGTGCGGGTGGAGCAGGAAGACGGTCAACTGGCTTGGTCAAGCCCGATGTGGATTCGCTACGAGTGACAGGGCATGGAAAAGAAAGGAGCGAGACACCGTAGGCGGTGATTGGCATGGGTGATGAACAAGAGCAATTGAGTCGGCGAGAAATTGCCTTCATCGGAGTGGTTGGAGGCGGGATTTTGCTCAATGCGCTGGGCATCTTTAAAACCTTGCCCGGCACGAATTTGGACACTGCCGTTTTGCTGACCGTCATCGGCGGCTGGCGGATTTTTTACGAGTCGTTTTCCGAGTTGCTTTTGCATCGGCGCATCGGCGCTGACTTTGCTGTTTCCCTCGCTGCCATCGCTGCCTTGCTTCTTGGCGAATACCTCACCGCTGCCGAAGTCATCTTCATCATGCTCATCGGCGGTGCACTGGAGCATTACGCCGTCGCAAAAACCCACAGCGCTTTGGAGAAGTTGCTGGAACTTGCCCCGAAAACTGCCCGAATCAAGCGGGGCGGTGATGAGTCGGAAGTTCCGCTTGAGCAAGTCCAAGTCGGCGATGTTGTCGTCGTTCGTCCCGGCGAACGGATTCCTGTTGATGGCATCGTCATCGCCGGTCGCTCTTCGGTCAATCAAGCGCCCCTGACAGGTGAGTCCGTTCCCGTTGACAAAACCGTCGGCGATGAAGTCTTTGCGGGCACGCTCAATGAGTTCGGGGTTCTGGAAATTCGCACGGTGCAGGTCGGCGACGATACCAAGTTGGGGCAAATCGCCTACCTCGTTCGGGAAGCGCAGGAGGGGAAGGGCAAAGTCCAGCGCCTCGCCGACCGTTACGCCCAATGGTTTGTGCCTGTCTTGCTGATAGTCGGTGGGTTGACTTTCGTCTTTGTGCGGTTCGTTTTGGGGTTGGACGCTACTCAAACTTGGTTGCGGGTCGTCTCAGTGCTCGTTGTCGCTTGCCCTTGCGCGATGATTTTGGCGACGCCGACGGCGGTCGTGGCGGCATTGGGGCGATTGGCACGCAGCGGCATTTTGGTCAAGGGCAGCGTCTATTTGGAGCAACTGGCTGAAGCGGATTGCCTCGCTTTGGACAAAACGGGCACTCTAACGGAAGGGCGACCCAGATTGCAACGCATCATCCCACTCAACGGCATGGATGCAAACGAAGCCTTGCGGGTTGCCGCTGCTGCCGAGCAAACCTCCGAGCATGTTCTCGCCCGTGCCCTCGTGACGGCGGCGCGAGAACGCTCTTTGACCTTGCCTTCCGTTCAAGATTTTCAGGCGCTGCCTGGCTTGGGCGTTCGGGCAATGGTGGACGGTGCGACGGTGCTGGTGGGCAGTCGCAACTTTATCGCCGAGCAGATTGGCGAACTGGATGACGAAACCCAGCGCCTTTTGGACGAACTGGCGGAGCAAGGTTACACGACGCTTTTGGGCGCTTGCGATGGCAGACCCTTCGCCATCTTTGCCCTTGCCGACCCACTGCGTTCGGAAGCGAGCCAAGTCATAGCGCAACTGAAAGCGCTGGGCATTCCCCACCTCGCATTGCTGACGGGCGACCATGCATCGGTGGCGAAGCGCATCGCCCAGCATGTGGGTATTGACGAAGTGCACGCTGAGTTGCTGCCGCAAGACAAGGTGGCAATCGTTCGGCGATGGCAGGGGCAAGGGCGAAAGGTGGCGATGGTCGGGGATGGCATCAACGATGCCCCCGTTTTGACCGTTTCCGATGTGGGCATCGCTTTGGGTGGCATCGGGATGGACATCACCATTGACGCCGCCGACATCGTGTTGATGACCGACGATTTGCGCAAGTTGCCCGAAGCCATTGAAATCAGCCGTCGCACTTTGCGCACTATCCGCCAAAACCTTCTGCTTTTCGCCATCGGCGTCAACGCTTCGGGCGTCCTTTTGGCGGCGGCAGGCATCCTCAAACCTGTCGGCGCTGCCGTCATGCACCAAATCGCCTCCCTGCTTGTTGTCCTCAACTCGCTGCGTTTGCTGACAGATTTCCGCTTCGTTCGTGAGCCACTCCGACAGTGTTCGTCGCAACTTGTGGAAAGGCTTTCCGCCCGATGGGCAGCCCTTTGCGCCTTCACCTGCCATCACCCCCGCCTCGCCATTTCATTGGTCATCGGCTCATCGGTCATTTTCTGGCTTCTTTCGGGGATTTACTTCGTCCGTCCCGACGAAGTGGCACTCGTGCAGCGGTTTGGGCGTTTGGTCGCTGAAGATGTGCCGCCAGGCATTCACTACCGCTTGCCGACGCCCCTGACGAAATTGACGAAGGTGCGCAAGGGAGAAATTCGGCGGGTGGAGATCGGCTTCCGCACCGTCCCACCAAAGCAGCGGGGTCAAGAGCCTTTCGCTTACGAATGGAACTTCCCACACCGATTTGGGCGCTACCGAAAAATTCCCGACGAAGCCCTCATGGTTACGGGCGATGAGAATTTGGCGGCGGTCAACGCCGTCATCCACTACCGCATCGCCGACACCGCCGATTTCCTCTTTCGCATCAGTGCCCCCGATGAGTTGGTGCGGGTCGTCGGAGAGAGCGTCTTGCGGGAACTGATGGCGCAAGTGCCGTCGGATGCCGTTTTGGTGACGGAGCGGCAGAAGTTGGAAGTCGCCGCCCGCCAACGGCTGCAGGAACGGTTGGCAAGTTACCGTGCTGGCATCGCGATTGTCGCCGTGCGTTTGCAAGATGTCCATCCGCCGCTGGAAGTCGTCGGGGCGTTCCGACGGGTCGCCAGTGCGTTGGAAGAGAAACTGGCGATGGTCAATCAGGCGGAAGCCTACCGCAACGAGCAAATTCCGTTGGCAAAGGGGAAAGCCATCGCCCAAATCAAAAGCGCGGAAGCCTATCGGGTGCGGCGGGCTCTTCGTGCCATCGGGGAAGCCCAACGGTTTTTGATGCTGTCGGAAGTTTACGGTCAATTTCCTGAAGTGACGCAAGTGCGCCTTTACTTGGAAGCCATTGAGCAAACCTTGGCGGGAAAGCCGAAGGTCATCATGGACGCCCGACGGGTCGGGCGAAAGCAGATGCTTTTCGTGGACGAGAAAGGTTTGTCGCTGGGCGTGGCGGAAGCCGTCCAAAGTTTGCTCCAACAACAGCGACATCAAACCCAAACGCCCATGCCGCCGCATTGAAGCGACAAAGGGGTGAAAAGGGATGAGCGAATTGGTGAAACGACGGATGGCGCAAGTTGCATCGGCAGTGGTGATAGTCTTGCTGATTGCCCGATGCTTTTTCACGGTGGACGAGACGGAGTGGGCGATGGTCGTGCGGTTTGGGAGATTGGTGCGGGTCGTCGGTGATGCGGGGTTGCACCTTCGGTTGCCGATAGACAGCGTCCGCAAGTTTGATAAGCGCCTGCAAATCTACAACCCGCCTGCGACAGAGATGCTCACGGGCGACAAAAAGAACCTCGTCGTGGATGCCTTCGTCGTCTGGCGCATCGCTGACCCTGTCCGCTTCCTGCAAAGCGTCGGCGATAACTTGGGGGCGGAAGCGCGGTTGCACGATTTGGTCTGGTCGGAGTTGGCGGCGGCGATGGGCAATTACGAGTTGGGTCGTTTGGTCGCCGTCCGATCAGAAGTTGCCGACAACGGGGAGCGGACGGCGCTGACGGAACTGGCGGAATCGGTGCGGGAGCGATGTCGCCCAGATGCCTTTCGCCTTTACGGGATTGAGTTGGTGGATGTTCGGCTTAAGCGGCTCAACTTCCCCGAACAGAACAAAGAAGCCGTCTTTGCCCGCATGCGGGCGGAACGGGAACGCATCGCCAAGCGCTACTTGGCGGAAGGCGAAGAGATTGCCACCCGCATCAAGGCGGAAGCTGACCGAGAGAAAGAACGCATCCTCGCCGATGCCTATCGGCAGGCGGAGCGCATCAAGGGCGAAGGGGATGCCGAAGCCGCTCGCATCTACGGTCAAGCCTTCTCCCGCGACCCGCAGTTTTACAAGATGCTTCGGACGCTGGACGCCTACAAAAAAGCCCTTGACAACAAGACGACAGTCGTGCTTTCCGCAGATTCGGAATTTTTGAAGTTGCTGACACAAGGACGGGAAACGACGGACAAGTGGGCAGGTAGGCAGATGGGCAGGTAGAGATAGACCCTGAACGAAGTGCGGCGAATTGGAGAGTTGCTTAACGCAAACGATTGATAAGGACTTAGCGATACGGCAAGAGTATTCTGCCCAACTGCCTACTGCCTGAAGGCGAGGTGACACAAATGGCGGAAGCGGAAATTCGCTCATACCGAGACTTGAAGGTTTGGCAAGAGGCAAGGGAGTTGGCTGAACGATGTTTCCGAGCGACGCATCATTTTCCGAAGAGCGAAATGTTCGGTTTAGTGACACAAATTCGCCGCGCCGCTGCTTCTGTCGCTGCTAACATCGCTGAAGGTTATGGGAGAGAGTCAAGGGGCGAATGTTTGCAATTTCTGCGCGTCGCTCAGGGCTCTTTGAAAGAATTGGAAAACCTATTTGCTGCTTGCGCATCGCGTAGGGTTTCTCTCCGAAAGCAATCTTGGTCACCTTTTGAGCATGTGCGAGAAGGTGGGCAAAATGTTGCATCGTCGCATCCGTTCCCTGCAACAGTTTGCCAAACGCCGTTGAATCCCTCTGCCTAATGCCCACCTGCCTATCTGCCCAAAACCGAGGTGAAAGCCAAATGTTGCGATGGTTATTGACTTGCATCGCACTTTACTTGCTCGCTGGCTTCTACATCGTCGGGAGCGACGAGGTTGGTGTCGTGCGCCTGTTCGGACGAGTTTGGCAAAACCGAGTGCCTTCAGGTTTGCATTACCGACCGCCTTTTCCCTTCACGAGGTTGGACAAAGTGAAGGTGCGTCAAGTCAGGCGGGTAACCGTCGGCATGGAAGCGGCTGATTTGGTCGTTGGGCGACAAGCCAACCCATTGCAAGCGCAATTTTTAACGGGCGACCAAAACATCCTTATCGTGCGCGCCGTCGTCCAATTCTCCGTCCACGACCCCGTCCGTTTCCTTTTTGCGGCATCCGACGCCGAGGGCATTGTTCGGCGGGTCGTGGAAGCAGTGTTGGCGGAAGAGGTGGCACAAATGCCTGTGGACGAAGCGATGACGACGGGCAAGATTGCCCTGCAAAATCGGGCGCAAAGGAAGGCGCAACGGATTTTGGATGGGCGTTACCGCCTTGGAGTCACCCTTGTTGCCGTCACTTTGGAACGGATCGCCCCGCCTGATCCCGTCAAGGAGGCTTTTGAAGCCGTGACGCAAGCGCGCCAGACACGCCATCGCCGCCTTTTGGAAGCCCAAACCTACGCCAACACCGTCCTACCGCAGGCGCGGGGGGAAGCCCAACGCCTCATCAACGAAGCCCTCGCTTATCGGGAGCGACGCATCGCTGAAGCGAAGGGCGATGCCGCCCGCTTTTTGGCGCTTTGGTCGGAGTATCGCAAGGCGAAGGATGTGACGGCAGCCCGGCTTTACCTTGAGACGATGGAGGAAATCTTGCCTCGCTTGAAAAAAGTCATCGTGGACACCCAAAGCGGTCAATTGGATGTCGGGATGGTGCGCCGCCAACCGTAGGTGGAAAAGGGATGGAGCGACAACCCCGTTGGCTTCCGATGCTCGTCACTGCCTTCGTGTTGGGCGCTCTCGTTTGGTGGACGCAGCGGCGAGGCGTTCCACCGCCGACGGAAACGCAACCTGATGCCGTGATTTGGGCGATGGTGCGAGCCTGTCGGGAAGGCGACTCCCGCCGTTACTTGGATTGCTTTGCGGGCAAGTTGCGGGAGCGTTTGGAGAAGGTGGCGCAAGAGCAAGGTGACCACGCTTTCTCAACTTCCCTGCGGCAAATGATCGCTCCTGTCAAAGGCATCACCGTCTTTGAGCCGAAAAAAGATGGGCAAGGGGATTGGCGCATTGTCGCCGAGTTTGTGTTCGCTGACCGAACGGAGCGGCAAACTTTCCATGTCCGTCAAGTCGGTGGCGTGTGGAAGATTGTCAGCATAGAGGCGGCGCGCCCCGTGCCTGTCCTGATCCCTTACGGGACGCCCGTGAAAGGGCTTTAGCCGATCAGGATAGGGCAAGGAAGAGGCGGGTAAAAAGGGGGCGGCGTTTCGGCAGGCGACGGAGCGAGGTGATGACCGATGCCGTTGCGCATCGCAACCCGCGAGCCAGAAACAGGTGTCATTGTCGTGGAGTTGCAAGGCACTTTGGATGCCGCCGTGCAAGACGAAGTGAGGGAAGCGTTAGGCGATGCCCTTCGCCGGGCGGAGCGGGGGGTGGTCGTCGTCTTGGATGGCGTGGATTTCATGGACAGTTCGGGCATCGGGGCATTGATGCGGGCATGGGGTGAGGCGGAAAACAACGGGCTGAAGTTCGCTGTCGTCCTTCGGCAACCTCGGTTACGCAAGTTGCTGGAAACCCTCGGCTTATTGGACACCTTGCCCAACTTCCCGACCGTCAGCGATGCCTTGACAGAATGGCGGATAGCGGAAGAGCGGGAACGCTTGGAGGTTCAGCCCCTCACGCCTCAACCGTCGGTCAGCGAGCGGGCGAAGGCGCCTGTCGGACCGCCGCCGACCGCTACGCAGTGGCGGATGGAGTTGCAATTGGCATGCGAACCGGAATTGATTGCCGTTGCCCGTTTGGCGTGCGCCACCTTCGCATCGCAACTGGGGTTTGGCTTGGACGAAGTGGAGGACATCAAATTGGCGGTTTCGGAAGCGTGCACCAATGTCGTTCAGCACGCTTATGAGGATCGGCAGGGCAAACATTTCACCATCTGTTGCTGGGCGGAGCAGAACGCTCTTGTCATTGAGGTGCGGGATGTGGGACGGGGCATTCCCAGCGGGGCACGCACCAATTTGGGGACGATGATTATGCGGGCGGTCATGGACGAAGTGATCCTGCAGTCCGCTGAGGGGCAAGGGACAATCGTCCGAATGGTCAAGCGCCGAGTCGGTTGACAAAAATGGGGGCGGGGGCGATGACCGACTGGCAACTGCGGCAAATGGACACTGAGGAACTTTTTCGGCTATGGAAAGAGACCCGTGACCCAAAGGTGCGGGACGAGTTGATCTTTCGCCATATGGATTTGGCGAAAGCGTTAGCGAGGCGATTCATGGGGCGGGGCGAACCTTTGGAAGACCTCATTCAAGTCGCCCTTTACGGGCTCATCAACGCCGTTGACAGGTATGACCCGGATCGGGGGACGAAGTTCATCACTTTCGCCATCCCGACCATCTTGGGCGAATTGAAACGGCATTTTCGGGATACCGCTTGGACGATGCATTTACCGCGTGGGCTTCAGGAACTCAACCAGCGCGCCTACAAACTCATAGATGTTCTGACCCAACAACTGGGGCGTCCCCCGACGATAGCGGAGTTAGCGCAGGAATTGGGTGTCAGCGAAGAGCAAGTCATTGAAGCCTTGGAGGCTGTTAACGCTTACGAGGCGTTGTCGTTGGAACAGGAATTGGCAAGCGATGACGATGACCGTCCTCAATCCCTCGCCGAGTTGCTGATGGCATCGGAGAACGAGGAAATGGAGCGATGGCAGAAACGGCAGTTGCTGGAGGAAGCGATGAGCGTTTTAGACGAACGGGAGCGAAAAATCGTCCAGATGCGTTTTTACGACGACCTCACTCAGCAACAAATTGCCAAGCGCCTCGGCATTTCCCAGATGCATGTCTCTCGGTTGTTGCGACGGGCGCTGCAAAAGATGCAAGCATATTTGCGCGGTTCTCTGAACCTTTGGGGCGGGGGGGAGATAACGCAACCCAGCAGGAGGCAACGGCGGAAAACGCCTCTTGCCGAAGGAGAAGGGGACGACGGCGATGGGCAATGAGAGGAAGAGCGAAGCCGCCAGCCCTTGGACGCCCGAACAAGTGCGCTGGTTGCGGCGCCTTATCCTTTCGGTCGCTCTTTTGCTGGTCGCCCTTTTCCTCTGGCGCATCCGTTCCATCTTGCCTCTCTTTTTCCTCGGCTTCTTCCTTGCCTATTTGTTAGACCCGTTGGTAGATCGTTTGCAGGGACGAGGACTTTCACGGACAGCGGCGACGGGGGTGGTCTTTGCCCTCTTTGCCCTACTGGCTTTGTCCGTTTTGGTGCTGGTTCTTCCGCCTTTAATCGGGCAGGCGACAGAGTTAGTGCAAGGATGCCTGCCACCGAAAGGACGCTACTACCTGCTGGCACAAGAGGGGTTGAATGCCATAGAGCATCGCCTCTTGAAGGGCGACTTGCCCCCATTTGTGGAGCAATCGCTCCAGCAGGTCGGGGAACAACTGGGCAAGTGGCTGCTTTCCTCCTTTCAAGGCATCCTTTCTTCCCTTTCGGGACTTCTTTCCCTCATCCTCGTGCCTCTTATCGCTTTTTACGCCTTGCAAATTTACGACCCTCTTCGGGAGCGCGTGCGATGGTGGGTGCCGCCTGAGTATCGGGAAGTAGGGGCAACGCTTCTTCGGGACATCAGTGCTTTGGTCGGGCGTTATGTGCGCGGTTACCTCGCCCTTTGCCTTGTCGTCGGCATCGCCGACATCGCTTTCTTGACAATTTGCCAGCAATTGTTTGGGATGCAGTTTGCCTTAGCCATCGGGGCATTAGGGGGCGCCTCTTATGCCATCCCTTATTTTGGGGCGATCGTGACGACCTTGACGGGAGCGTTGGCGGCATATACGACAGCCCAACATCATCCTTTCCTTTGCGCTCTTGTCGTGGCTGTCGGGTTAATTGCCATCAACCAAGTCTTTGATTGGCTCATCATGCCTAAAGTCGTCGGTCAACGGGTGGGCTTGCATCCGTTGACTGTCCTTTTTGCCGTGACGGCGGGAGGGACAATGATGGGCATCTTGGGGATGGTGTTGGCAGTGCCTGTGGCGGGTGCCATCAAAATTGTCCTGCAAACCCTTCTTCCAGACCATTTTTCGCCTGTCGTCAACCGAGGGGAGGCTGCTAAAATGACGGCGACGCTATCTGATAAGGGAGGTGAACAAGGATGAAGTTGTCGCGGCGAGCCGTGTTGCGGTTAGCAGGAACAGGCGCCCTCTTGGGTGGGGTAGGCGTTTGGGGTTGGCGGTCTGTCCGTCAAGCGGGACTTGCCCAAGCCGCCGACGACCTTTTGCCCGTGAAAGTCAAGCAAGTCTACAACGACCCTATCGGAGCAAAAGTGGTCGTCTTAGCCCCTGAAAAGGGTGAGAAGGTGTTGCGGGTGTGGGTTGGAGAGGCGGAAGCCTTAGCCATCGCCGCCGCCCTCAACGACATCTCTTTCCCCCGACCGATGACCCACGACCTTTTCTACGCTGCCCTTCAAGCGCTGAAGGCAAAGGTAGAACGCGTCGTCATTCACGACCTACGCGACAACACCTTCTACGCCACTTTAGTCCTGCGCACTAACGAAGGGCTCAAGGAGTTGGATGCCCGCCCTTCTGATAGCATCGCTTTGGCGCTGAGGGCAAAAGCCCCTATCTTTCTGACGCCCAAAGTGCAAGCAGCGATGGAAGCCCCAGGGCAAGAGGAAATGCCGCCTTCGCCACCTCCGCAAAGGCGGAAAGGCATCCGCGCTTGAAAGAGGGCTGTCTACGGGGTGACGGTTGCTTCATGAGGGATCGCTTTTTGCGGGCTTGCCGTCGTCAACCGACCGATTGCACGCCTGTTTGGTTCATGCGACAGGCAGGGCGCTACCTGCCCGAATATCGCCGTCTGCGGGAACGCTACGGGCTAATGGAACTGTGCCGTCATCCTGAGTTGGCAGCCGAAATCACTTTGATGCCCGTGCGCCGTTTCGCCGTAGACGCTGCCATCATCTTCGCCGATTTGATGACACCGCTGGAAGGGATGGGCATTGAGTTGGAAGTGCAGGAAGGCGTTGGTCCCGTCATCGCTCAACCTATCCGCTCCCTTGAAGATGTTCGGCGACTGCTTGTGCCCGATGATGAGGTTCTCGCTCCCGCGACGATGCAAGCCATTCAGATAGTCAAGGGGGAACTGAACGGCTTGCCCCTTATTGGCTTTGCGGGGGCACCCTTCACGCTGGCAAGTTACCTGCTGGAGGGCGGACCATCTCGCGACTTCGCCCAAACCCGCGCCTTCATGTTTCGTCATCCCGAGGCATGGCACCAACTCATGACGAAGTTGACGGAAACCATTATCCGCTACATCACAGCCCAAGTGCGGGCAGGGGTGGACGCCGTTCAGATTTTTGACAGTTGGGTCGGTTGCCTCAACCCGACGGATTACCGCAAGTTCGTCTTGCCCTACATGCGCCAACTTTTTGAACGCACGGCGCCTTTGGGCGTGCCCCGAATCCTCTTCGGGACAGGAACAGCGACTTTGTTGCCAATGATGCGCCAAGTGGGGAGCGAAGTCATCGGATTAGATTGGCGCCTCCCGCTGGACGAAGCATGGCAAACCTTGGACTTTGCTGTCGCCGTTCAAGGCAACCTTGACCCTGCGGTGTTGCTGGCAGATTGGCAAGTGGTCAAGGGACGGGCTATGGACATCCTTCGGCAAGCAAAAGGCAAATGGGGACACATTTTCAACTTGGGGCATGGCATCCTGCCCCAAACAGACCCGTCCATCGTCGCCCGATTGGTGGATTTTGTCCACGAAGCGACGGAGCGCCCGAGGGAATAGCGATGAACCGAGAGAGCATCGTCACAGAACTGGCAAATGTCCTTCAGGTGACGGAGGAAGAGGCAGCGCGCCTTTTGCGCGCCTTTGCCAAAGTCCTCGGACCGTTCGCCGTAGAACTGCCCCCTTATTTTGAGCGTTACTTTGAAGCCAAAATCCAACTTATCCTGCAACGCATAGAGGAGGGCGAAAAACGCACCGACCAACGCTTTCAGGAATTGGAGAAGCGAATCAGCGAACGCCTGCAAGAGATGGAGAAGAGAACGGAAGAACGCTTGCAGGAAATGGGGAGGCGAACGGAAGAGCGTTTCCAACAGTTGGAGAAGCGGATGGAAGAACGCTTCCAGCAATTGGAGCGACGAATGGAAGATCGTTTCCAGCAAGTCTATCAGCGCATAGGTGAAGGAGAAGGGCGGACAGAAGAACAGTTTCGGCAAATGGAGCGACACTTTGACCAACGCTTGCAAGAAATGGAAAGGCGAACGGAAGAACGCTTGCAGCAGTTGGAACGACGAATGGAAGAACGGTTCCAGGAATCGGGGAGACGGACAGAAGAGCGATTTCAGCAGTTGGAGCAACGGATGGAGGAGCGATTCCAAGAAGTAGATCGGCGAATAGACCAACTGGAGCGGCGCTTGGACCGATTGGAGAAATGGCTGTTTGGCTTCATGCTGATGATCCTTTCGGGCGTGTTGGCGATCATCTTCCGCATCTACTTTGGGGGAGGATGAAAGGGATGGAAGGGAGGCAGCCCGAAGAACTATTGGAGCAAGTCGCTCAAGCCGTCGTGCGGCGAGGGATGGAAGTGCCTGCCCTCCTGTTTCTGGAGATGCACAAACCGTTGGCGAACTTGCTGGGACATGCCGTTTGGGTGACGATGCCTCTTTGGGCAATTTTTTGGAGCGCTCAGACGACAAACGCTTTAGGCGCATTGCTTTCTGACCCAGCACAAATTGAGCGGCTTATCCGACGCATTGAGGTGCTGAGGGAGCAAAAGGCTGACGGTCTTAAGGGGTGAGGGGCTGATGGAGCACGCTGACTGGAGCACTGTTTACCCTTGGCTGGTTTGGGTGTTGACAGCGATGGTAGGGTTGGGCATCTGGCTCTCGGCACGGGGCAAATCGTTGTATATCCGACGGCTTCCCGCCATAGATGCGATGGAGGAAGCCGTCGGACGGGCGGTGGAGATGGGTCGCCCTATCTTGTTCGTGCCGGGTTTGGCGGACATTGATGTCCCGACTTTTCAAGCCATCGCCATCGCCGGGCACATCGCTCGCTTAGCGGCTCGTTACCGCAACCGAGTCATCGTGCCTGTCACCAACACGGTAATCTTGACGATGGCGGAACAGGTGTTGCGGGAAGCCTACGCTGAAGTGGGCGCCAGCGAGGTGTTCCGACCTGAAGATGTGCGATTTCTGTCGGGAGAGCAGTTCGCTTTTGCCTCTGGCGTTATCGGTTTGATGGAGCGGGAACGAGTTGCCTCGTCCTTTTTCTTCGGCAACTTTGCGGCGGAATCGTTGATCTTGGCGGAAATCGGTCAGCGGTTGGGAGCCATCCAGATTGCTGGCACTCCTTCCACCCTCCAAATCCCTTTCTTCATCACTGCCTGCGATTTCACCGTCATCGGCGAGGAATACTATGCTGTCACGGCTTACTTGACCAGAGAACCGATTTTGGTCGGGAGCGTTTGGGGGCAAGATATTTGTCGCATCGCTCTCGCCGCTTTTATCTTGACGACGACGGTAGGCATGAAGTGGCTACCTCCAGTGGTCGTCAAGTTTTTGACCTATCCATCTTAAGGGGGAGACCGAAAAGGGGCGTCGGCAAATGGTGGAGCCTGTGCGCAATGCTTGGGTGAACGGTTTGCTCGTGGTGGGAGCAATTTTGGTCAGTGGTGGGGCGTTGGCGCTCTTGCATCAACTTGCTCCCTCCGTGCGTCGGTGGATCATCGCTGTCCTTACCCTTCTGGCAGGGCTTTACTTTCCGCTGGAATTTTTCATCCCTCATCACAACTTCCTGACGCCTTGGCGAGATTCTGTCGCCGATTTTGGGCGTTTGATGGCAGCCTTCACTTTTGGCTTGGGCATTATCAACCTGCTGCTCATTCATGGGCGGCATCTTTTGCGATGGACTTCCAACGCTCCTTTTAGTCTCGCCTTCTTTTCGGGTTTCTTGTTGATGTTGGTGACAGGATTGATTTCCCACTACTACCCGACCCTTTGGGCGCGGGAGGTGCCTAAAGACGCTATCGGCATGGTGGGCTTTTGGGACGCTGCCTTTCGCCTTTTCTTTGAAGGTGCTTTGCAATCCCTCAACGCCACCATTTTCGCTTTGTTGGCTTTCTTTATCGTCAGCGCTGCCTATCGGGCTTTCCGCATCCGCACTTTAGAGGCAGGTTTGCTGATGGCGACCGCCATTATCGTCATGCTGGCGAATGTGCCTATCGGGCAACAATGGTTGACGGGATGGATTCCTGAGGGAAGTTCCCTTGCTTGGTTGCGGTTGGAAAACCTCGCCCACTGGCTGCAGACACAAATCAATGCCCCAGCGATGCGCGCCATCGCTTTCGGGTTGTGGGTCGGCTCTTTGGCGATGGCGGTGCGCATCATCTTGAGTTTGGAACGCACCTTCACCGTCGGAGGGCAATAAGGAGGTTCCAGCGATGGACGACTTTGCCCGTTGGCTCGTTCGCTTTCAGGACATTGACCGTCGCTACATCTACCTCGCTGTCGCGGTGGCGTTGACTTTGCCCATCGTCTTGCGCTTGAGCCTACCTCAAATCCCGACACCACCTACTCAAGCCGCCTTCAAGGCAGTGGACAATGTGCCTGACGGGAAAGTCGTTTTGATCGCCGCTGACTTTGACACAGGGACTGTCGGCGAGAACGGACCGCAGCTGCGGGCGGTCTTGGAACACCTAATGCGGCGTAAAAAGAAATTTGTCATCTTGAGCCTGATTGCGCCGCAAGGGGTGACCATTGCCGAACTTTACGCCCGAACTATCGGCGAAAAATACGGCTACAAATATGGGCGCGATTATGTCAACTTGGGCTATTTGCCCGGCGGCGCACCGACTTTGGAACGCATGGGGCGAAGCGTTTGGGAAACTTTTCCGACCGACACCAAACGCGTTCCCTTGACAGAACTTCCTATGATGGAGCGGGTCCGATCTGCCAAAGACATCGGCTTGATCGCCATCTTCACGGGCTCAGGGGTTTTGTCCACATATGTGCAAACCTTTTGGGCGCAATTCAAAGTGCCTCTTATTGAAGGCTGCACGGGAATCATCGCCCCTGAATTGTTCCCTTACATGGAAGCCAAGCAACTGGCAGGCATTTTGCCTGGGCTCAAAGGGGCTGCCGAATACGAAGCGTTGCTGCGGCAAAACGGGTTAGGTATGCGCGGAATGGTCGCCCAATCCGTCGCCCACACCCTTGTCATCCTCCTGATTTTGCTGGGCAATTTGGGGATGTGGATTTCCCGCCGTCCCTCAACACGGCATTTGTGAAGGGGGAGAGGGTATGTTGCCAACGATCACTGAAGAAAGGTTGCTCACCGCTATTTACTGGTTCGGCGCCTTCTGCACCCTCGGCGTCTTGACGATCCTTTACGCTGAAAATCGCCTCTATCGCTTGCTGGAGCACTTCTTCATTGGCTTGGCTGTCGGATATGGCTTGTTCATCGCTATCCGCGATGTTTTAGACCCTGTTTGGTGGCGGGCGATGATGACAGAAAGCAGCGGCGTTATCACCACCTTTGATAAGCCGCCAAACCTCAAAGGGGTGACGCTGGACAAGACCACCAAACGGGAGGGCGAGGGGGCATGGCGCTGGTCACCTCAGGAATTGCCCCGTTTGCTCTTGACCAAAGTGCCCACCGATTGGGGCGCCCCTAACTACCTACGCATTTGGTTGCGCTTGGACAAGTCGGTGCCCAATGGGACGCTGACCTTTCGTATCCGCTTGCGTAATCCCGACACGCAAAAGGAAGCCTCATTGACGACGCAACTGCCGACCAACTTTGTCGGCTGGCGAGAATTTTTGTTGGACTTACGCCGCGATTTTCACATCACAGGTGAACCCTATCGGCGTTTTGAAAAAGTCGGGCGTTATCGCGTCCTTAGCGGCGTCAACGCATTGGAACTTATCGCTAATCCCGCTGTCCAGCAGGCAGGTGTCGTCATCCACTTGGATGATTGGCGTCATTGCATCGGTTATCGCTGGTGGTGGGCGTTCGCCTTCGTTTGGGGTTTGCTCTTTTACGCCGTCCTTATCCCTCGTTGGGCTTGGATGAGCCGCATGGCGCTCAGTGTCCTCATGGGCTTGTGGGCAGGTTACACCTTCAAAGCCTTCGTGCTGGAAGCCGGACAGCAAATTTTCAGTTCCATCAAGCCCATCCTCAATGTCCCTTTCAAAACCGCCCTCAACAATGCCCTCTTCGTTGCCGTCCTACTATGCGTCATGACCTACTTCTTCTTCAGCATTGAGCACCGCCATCCTGTCATCCGCGTCCCTGCCCGCTTGGGGCGATGGTTGTTAATGCTCACCTTCGGCATCGTCTTCGGCAACACTGTCATGGGTCGTTTCTCCCTCTTTATCGGGCGGCTGGATTTTTTGATCCTGCAAAATCCCTTGACCATCCCGATTGCGGCGAAAGCCTTATTGGTGATGGCACTTGCTTGCGGGCTCTTCTTCTTGGCTTACTTGTCGGTCCGAGGGGAACGGCAAAAACAGGGGGCAACTTGACGATGTGGCAGTGGCTGATGTTTTCCAAGCACCTGCAGGAACTGAACTTTGAACAATTGGGCGAAGCGGTCGCTGACTTGGGTTTTGACGGCGTGGACTTGACCGTCCGACCAGGCGGGCACATTGAACCCGCTGATGCCGCCCGAAAACTTCCGCACGCTGTCAACACCCTGCAACGCTATCACCTTACCGTCCCGATGCTCACCACCCACTTCACCGACCCGGCTGAACCCTTCGTCAGGGAAGTTTTCTCTACCGCCGCCGATTGTGGCGTTCGGTTCATCAAACTGGGTTACTGGCGCTACAGCACTTTCGGGACACTTAGGATGCTCATGGACGAAGTTCAACGCACCCTTGACGGATTTGCCCAACTGGCGGAACGCTACGGCGTTTGTGTCGTCGTGCACACTCATTCGGGTTCTTACCTGACGGCTTCACCCTTTGTCTTGGCAGAATTGCTTCGTCCCTTTGACACCCAACAAGTCGCTGCTTACGCTGATGCGGGACACCTTGCCGTTGAAGGGGGCTTGATGGGTTGGCAGCAAGGGTTGGAATGGCTCGGGGGAAAAGTGCGGGTCGTCGGCTGCAAAGATTTCGCCTGGGTCAACGAACAAGGGGCATGGCGGGTGAAAGTGGTGCCCGTCGGCGATGGCATCGTTCAGTGGCGGTCCTTCTTTCGCTGCTTGCATCAAATGGGCTTTGAGGGACTGATTTCCGTCCACAGCGAATATGCGGGTTGGAACGCGCAACAAGTCATCGCTCAAACCCGAAGCGATTTTCAGCGCCTAAAAGCATGGGCGATGGAAGGGTAAAACGCTGGTAACCGATGACTCTGGCAGGGTGATGGGCGATGCGTTACGACTTGCACACTCACACGACTTTTTCTGACGGGCGCGACAGCGTTTGGGAAATGGCAAGGGCAGCCGATGCCGTCGGCTTGGATGCCATCGCTATCACCGATCATTTGGAACCTGACCGATGGGGCAATGTCCATACCGACTGGATAAATGCCTTGTTGCGGGAAGTGGAAACAGTTCGGGGCAAGGTGCGAGCGAGGGTGTTGGCAGGCGTGGAGGCGCCTTTGCTCAACTTGCAAGGGGAAACGACGGTCATCCCTGAACTTTATCGCTCGTTGGACATCGTCCTTTGTGGGCTTGAGTGGAGCACTGTCGGCATCGCTATCGCTCCCCCTGAAGATGAGGTAAAACTACAACGCCACTTGGTTACCGCTTACGGCAACTTGGCACTCAACCCTTTCGTGGATGTCATCGCTCATCCCTTCAACCTCGGGCGCTTCCCGACACCATTGCCTCTGTCTCGGCTGGCAGTCTCAGCGGTGCGGGAAATCGCCGCTGCCTTCCGCGAGGGGGAAAAAGCCTTTGAGTTGAACAACTCTTTTTGGTGGTGGTTCCCTGACGCTTCGCCGATGCAAACTTTGCGCGATTACGCCGCCATCGTGGAGATTGTTGCCGATGGGGGCGTGAAGTTTGTCGTCGGCAGCGACGCCCACAGCCTTCACGGCGTCGGCAACCTGCGATGGGTAGAGCAGTTGATTCACCTCGTCGGCTTAGAGCCTCGCCATTTCTTAACCGTAGAAGCACTGCGGGAGCGCCGACGAAAACGATTGCTTTGACTCTCTTTGCGGGTGCGATTTGCCGAACAACCTCAATTCCTATTGACAACCCGCCTTCGTTGCGTTAATCTTTTGAGCGACCGCCAAAGTTTGGCATTGGCTCCTACTCACCCTGCGCGCATTATCATCCGTGCTTTCGTTCGCCGTCAGACTTCTCAAGGGAGGTGGCAAGTATGGGGCTTAACCCGTTGATTTTTCGCCAGTATGACATTCGGGGCGTTGCCGGTGACGATTTAACACCCGACATCGCTCGCCTTATCGGTCAAGCCTACGGGACCCTCTGTCGCCGCAGCGGAATTTCGCAAGTCGTCGTCGGACACGACAACCGCAAAAGTTCGCCCGAATTACATGCCGCTGTGATTGAAGGGTTAACCTCAACGGGTTGCGATGTCGTGGACATCGGCGAGGTTGTAACACCTTTGCTTTACTTCGCCTGCCGCTACTGGCAAATTGACGGCGGCGTCATGGTGACGGCAAGCCACAACCCGCCTCAATACAACGGCTTCAAGTTGGTTTGGGGGCAGGGGACGCTCTTCGGTGAGCAAATCCAGCAGTTGCGCCAAATGATTGAGGCAAAGGACTTTGAAAGCGGTAGCGGTTCGGTCACGCAGCGCGATGCCTTCAGCGATTATTTGACTTGGGTCACTCAGCACATTCGCTTGGGTGAGCGTCGGTTGAAAGTCGTCGTAGATTGCGGCAATGGGACGGCAAGTCGTTTTGCGCCCACACTTTTGCGCAAACTCGGTTGCGAAGTCGTTGAACTCTACTGCGAATCCGACCCGAATTTCCCCCATCACTTGCCTGACCCAGTTAAACCCGAAAACTTGCAGGATTTGATAGCGAAAGTTCGCGAAGTCGGCGCCGATGTGGGTTTGGGCTTTGATGGCGATGGTGACAGGTTGGGTGTCGTGGACGAACAGGGCAACATCCTTTGGGGCGACCAGTTGATGATTCTGTTCAGCCGAGAGGTGCTGCAAAAGCACCCCGGAGCGAAAATCATCGTGGAAGTGAAATGTTCGCAGGCTGTTTTGGAGGATGTCGCAAAGCACGGTGGCGTCCCGATTTTGTGGCGAACGGGTCACTCCTTCATCAAGGCGAAAATGCACGAAGAAAATGCCCTGCTCGCTGGCGAGATGAGCGGTCACTTGTTCTTTGCCGACGAATATTTCGGCTACGACGACGCCCTTTACGCTGCCTGCCGATTGCTCCGCATTTTGTCTCAAACCGATAAGCCGCTTTCACAGTCGCTCGCCGATGTCCCACGCTACTATGCGACGCCCGAAGTCCGCGTCCATTGCGACGATGCCGTTAAGTTTGATGTCGTCGCCAAAGTCGTGGAGCACTTCAAGCACAGCGGTTATCAGGTCATTGATGTTGACGGCGCCCGCGTCGTCACTGAAGAAGGGTGGGCGCTTGTGCGCGCCTCCAACACCGAACCTGCCCTAATTTTGCGCGCCGAAGGGAAAACACCTGAAGCCCTGAAACGCCTGCACCAACTCGTCACCGACGCCCTCAAGCCGTATCCCGAAGTGCAGTTGGATGAATGGTTGAAGGCGGCGTGACAGAGGTGAGCGACATGTCAGAGGTTCTTCGGTTCAAAGGAATTGTCCGCAACGGTGTCGTTGCTCCTATGGAAGAAGTTGCACTTCCTGAAGGGGCAGTCGTGGAAATTGTGGTCGCCGAGGAGACAGAGTGGTCGCTCCTTTCGCACCAAGCCTTTGCCGAAGATTGGGAAAGCGAAGAGGATAGCATTTACGACAACTGGAGGGAGCACTATGGCGTTTCAGCGGGGTGATGTGGTGCTCATTCCTTTTCCCTTCACCGACTTGAGCGCAAAACGAGTGCGACCAGCAATCGTCGTAAGCGTTCCTGAATACGAGCAAAACACTGGGGATATCATCATGGCTCAGGTCACCAGTCGCCAACATTCTTTGCCAACCGACTATGCCCTTCAAAGACGGGCAATTTGCAGGTCTATTGAGACCCTCTGTCGTCAGGGTTAAATTGGCGACCATCAATGCTTCCTTAGTCCAGTTTCGCACTGGGCGATTAAGTGACCGTGACTTGGAAGAAGTTAACAAGCGATTGCGGTTGGCACTGGGACTTTGAAAGGAGGTGAACAGCGATGGCGGAAGTGAAGGAGACTGTGACGACTTACCCTGAGCCGCGCAAAGAACCGCCTGAACCGCTCATCGTTGAAAAACCTTGGGGGCGGTTCATCCAATATGTGCTCAACGAGCCTGTGACGGTGAAAATCCTTGAGGTCAAGGCAGGCGAGCAGACAAGTTTGCAATCGCATCGCCACCGCAGCGAATTGTGGGTTCCATTGGATGAAGGCGCTTGCGTGGAAATTGACGGGCAAATCCTGCGTCCCAAGCCAATGGAGTTGGTCTTCATCCCGCAAGGCGCTAAACATCGGCTCATCGGCGAAGACAAAACTTACCGCGTGTTGGAAATCTCTTTCGGCTACTTTGACGAAGACGACATCGTCCGCTACGAGGACAAGTATGGGCGGGTTCCCTGACAAATTTGCCGATTTGCCCATCTGCCGAAACCTCGTGAAAGGGAGGTGACGGAGACGATGCAAGCGTTGGTGTTGGTCGGTGGGTTTGGGACGCGGTTGCGACCCCTCACCTACCATGTTCCGAAAGCGATGGCGCCCATCGCCAATGTCCCGTTCATTGAGCGGTTCGTTGATTACCTTGAAGCGAACGGCATCACTCACATCGTCTTTGCGATGGGCTATTTGCCTGACCCGATCGCCAATCACCTTGCGAAACGAAACGGCAAAGCCAAATACGAGTTTGTCGTGGAAGAGCAACCTTTGGACACTGCTGGCGCTATCAAAAATGCCGAGGCATTGCTGGGTGACCGTTTCTTCGTCTTCAACGGCGATGTTTTGACGACCATCCCGTTGAGGGAACTGTTGCGCGTCCATGAGCAAAAGGGAGCGTTGGTGACCATCGCTTTGACGCCCGTGGACGACCCAAGCCGCTACGGCGTCGTCGTGACGGATAGCGACGGGCGAGTTCAAGCGTTCATTGAAAAGCCACCGAAGGAAACGGCGCCGAGCAATCTGATCAATGCAGGCATTTACCTTTACGAGCGGGAAGTGCTCCGCCACATCCCTGCAGGGCAACCCTATTCGGTAGAGCGGGGGCTTTACCCGAAGTTGCTGGAAATGGGTGCGCCTTTTTACGCCGTCCCTTTCCCTAACGACTACTGGCTGGACATCGGCAAGGTTGAGCATTACATGCAAGCCAACTTTGATGTCCTAAGCGGTAAAGCGCCATTGACCATTGCGGGCAAAGAACTTCGGCGGGGCGTTTGGGTCGGCGAGAATGGGCAAATTTCGCCGACGGCGAAAATTGAACCACCTGTTTTGTTGGGAGACGGTTGCGTGATTGGAGACGGAGCGACCGTCGGTCCGTTGGCGGTTCTGGGAAGCAAGGTGATTGTCAAAGAAGGCGCTATCGTTCGTGAGGCAGTTTTGTGGGACGAATGCGTGGTCGGGAAAGGCGCAAAAGTTGAACGATGCATTTTGGGTTCTCGCTGTGAAGTAGAAGACAACGCTGCCGTTGAGCCTGACCGCGCTTACGGCTGTAGCGAGAGGATAACTGCGGGTGTCGCTGCGTGACGGCTGAGCGGGCTTCAGGCGGTCGCCGAAGTGCGGCGGGGTTTGCGAAAAAAAACCTGTCGGACGGAGGTGATCGCGATGGTCGTCGGGACTGTCAAGCGCGATGGGGTAGCGAAAAGGATTGCTCCCAACATCGGCTACATCGGCACATATGTCCCTCGTGAATGCGGTATCGCCACTTTCACCGCCGATGTCGTCAAATCCGTCCACGCCTATCCCTTCGTCGGCGAACCCTTTGTGGTGGCGATGGTGAAACCCGACGAAGATTTGAGCCGTTACCGATATCCTGTCCGTTTCTTCGCCCGCGAGAGCAGTTACGGCGACCATGTGAGGATGGCGACTTTCTTTAACGAAATGCCCATTTCGGTCGTGAATTTGCAACATGAGTTTGGCATCTTTGGCGGGCAAGATGGCGAGTTCATTTGTGCGACGGCAGATTTGTTGCGCAAACCTTTGGTCACAACCCTTCACACCATCATGCCTAACCCGCATCCCAATTTCCGTGAAATCACTCGCCACCTTGTCGCTCGTTCGGTGAAAGTCGTCGTGATGAACCCGCTCGCTTTTCAGTTGCTGGCTCGCGACTATGGCACCAACACCCGCAAGGTTGTGCTCATTCATCACGGCGCTCCCGATGTGCCTTTTGGTGGTCGTGAGGAAGCGAAGCAGGAACTTGGGTTGAGCGGTCGGTTCGTTATCAGCACCTTTGGGCTCATCAGCCGAGGCAAGGGGTTGGAATATGCCATCCAAGCCTTGCCGCCTGTCGTTGAAAAGTATCCCGAAGTGCTCTACCTGATCTTGGGCGAAACCCATCCCAATGTGCGGCGGCAGGAAGGCGAAAGTTATCGTGAGGAGTTGCAAGCCTTGGTGCGGGAGTTGGGATTGGAAAGCCATGTGCAATTTGTCAACCGCTACTTAACGAAGGCGGAACTTATCCGCTACCTTCAAGCCACCGACATCTACCTGACGCCTTACCTGAACCCGAACCAAATCGTCAGCGGCACGCTGGCATATGCGATGGCATGTGGGAAGGTCATCGTTTCCACGCCCTACCTTTACGCTCAAGCCCTCTGCGCCGATGGGCGCGGCATTTTAGTCAACTTCCGTGACCCTCAATCCATCACTGATGCCTTGTTGCTCTTGTTGGACAACCCGCGCTTGCGGGCGGAGATGGAGCGGCGGGCTTATGCTTTCGGGCGGCAGATGACTTGGCAGGCGGTGGGCAAAAAATACGCAGAACTGTTCGTCGCCATCGCTCAGGAATATCGGCGTCCTTGGGTGTTCTTCGCCTCCACTTTTGAGCGTCGTTATCCGACGGGGCTTACGGTCGTTGAAAAGGCGGGGATGCTTTGAAGGGAGTGTCCTTAAGGGCAGCAACGAGGGTGAGTGCCCTAGCAAAAGGGGTGATAGGGATGCTTGCTGTTTGCCTGAAGGAATTGGCAGGCTTGGTCAACCTAAGTCACCTGAAAGCCATCACCGACGACACAGGCGTTTTGCAGTTCACCTTTTACGGTGTGCCCGACCCGAAATCTGGCTACACGACGGACGATAACGCACGAGCCCTCATCGTGGCAGCGATGCATTTCACCCAAACGGGTGATGAAGAGGCGTTGTCACTGGCGCAACGCTACCTTGCCTTCCTGCGTTACGCCCAACGGGATGACGGGCGCTTCCACAACTTCATCCGTTACGACCGCCACTACGGCGATGAGGTGGGCAGTGAAGATGGCTTTGGGAGAAGCCTTTGGGCGTTAGGGACGGTGTTGAATAGCGGGTTGCCGGAGGAACTGAAAAAGGCTGCTTTGAGCCTTTGGGAACGCAGTTTGCCCGTTGCCTCCCGACTGCGCCATCTGCGTCCTAAAACCTACACCCTCGTCGGGCTGCACGAAGCAGCTCAAGTGCTCAACGGACATTGCCCGACCTTACTGGGCTTGGCGCAACAATTGGCTGATGACCTTTGCAGCGCTTACCTTGAACATGCCGACCGATGCTGGCGTTGGTTTGAAGACACCCTGACTTACGACAACGCTGCCCTTTGTGAGGGGATGCTGCGGGCTTACTTGTTGACGGGGGAAAGGCGCTACTGCCTCATCGGGTTGGAAGCATTGCGGTTTCTGAACGCCGTTTGCTGGGATGCCGAGAAAGATTGCGTCAGTTTGGTCGGAAATCGGGGTTGGTATCGCAAGGGCGGGGTGAAAGCGACCTTCGCTCAACAGCCGACGGATGCGATGTGGCTTTGTTGGGCGAACCTGACGGCATGGCAATTGACGGGCGAGGAAACTTTCCAGAGGATGGCGAAGGCATGCTGGGAATGGTTTTTGGGGCGCAACTTGCTGGGGGTCGCTCTTTACGATTTGGAGACAGGCGCTTGCCACGATGGCTTAGAACCGCAGGGGGCGAATGAAAATCGGGGCGCTGAATCTACCATCGCTGCTTTGCTGACTTTCCTGCGGATGGCGCAACCTTAAAGGTGTTGCCATTCCGCCAAGCGATAGGGCAACTCCCGCAAATGGGTGATGCGGGGGCAATCGCAGTCAGGGAAAACTTCCCGCCAGTCAAAGAAGACGGGCAAGATGCCTGCTCGCTTCGCTCCGATGACATCGTGCCAGTAGGAGTTGCCGACATGGACGGTTTCGTCGGGCGTTGCTTCCATGCGTTCCAAGACGAAGGCGAAAAATCTTGGGTCGGGTTTGGCGTAGCCGACGACATCGGAGAGGAAAACGGCGTCCACCAAATCTGTCAAGCCCAAAGAAGTCAAACGGGCTTGATAAGTGGGCGGGGCGTTAGAAGTGATGACGAGGCGGTAGCCTTGTCGGCGCAAGAGCGTCAGCGTTTCCAATGCTCCATCCATCAGCGTTTCCGTCTCGTATTGCGTCTCCACGAAGTCCCAAAGCAAGGCGGGGTCATCCAAACGCCCCAAAACACCCATCGCCTTCAACATCGTCCGAACGGCTTCCCGAACCGTTTCTCGGTCTAACATTTGCCCTTCCTGCGCGGCGGCGATGAAGAAGCGTTCAATGACTCGCAACCCTTCCAAAGCCGTTGAAAGGTCAGGCACGGGCGATAAGCCGAAGTATTCGCAGGCGCGGCGCAACCGTTCCTCGCGGGAAGGGACACCGATAGTGAGCGTCCCGCCCGCATCCAATGAGACGAGGCGAATCGTTCCCCCGGCAGCCATCGCCCTCTCTTTACCTCCTGCCTATTTGCCCTCTTCTTTCGCCCGCAGTTCCCGCCGCAGGATTTTACCGACGGCGGACTTGGGCAATTCGCTCACGAACTCAATCTCGCGGGGCACTTTGTAACTGGCGAGGCGTTCGCGGCAGAAAGCGATGAGTTCTGCTTCCGTCGCTGCCTCGCCTTCCTTGAGGACGACGAAGGCTTTCAGCATCTCACCTCGCAAAGGATGCTTGACACCGACGGCGGCGGCTTCCAGCACCTTCGGGTGTTGATAGAGCACCTCTTCCACTTCACGGGGGTAGACATTGAAGCCACCGACGATGACCAAATCTTTCTTGCGGTCTACGATGCGGAAGTAGCCGTCGCTATCCATGACAGCGATGTCGCCCGTGTAAAGCCAGCCATCCCGCAGCGTTTGGGCGGTCTCGTCGGGTCGGTTCCAATAGCCCTTCATCACTTGCGGACCTTTGATGACCAACTCGCCTGCCTCACCGAGGGGCAACTCTTTTTCACCCGTCTCCAAGTCCACGATTTTGCAGTCGGTGTCGGGCAAGGGCAGTCCGATAGTGCCGATGCGGTTTTCTCCGTCCCAGACAGGGTTGCAATGGGTGACGGGCGACGCTTCCGATAAGCCGTAGCCTTCCACCAACTTTGCTCCCGTCGCCTTCACGAAGCGTTCGTGAACTTCTATCGGCAGCGGAGCACCACCAGAGACGCAAACTTTGACGGACGAGATGTCAATGCGCCCGCGTTCGGCGGAATGGGCGACAGCGGCATACATGCTGGGGACGCCGGGGAAAAGCGTCACCTTGTGTTGGGCGATGGCTTTCGCCGCTTCGGCGGGATCAAAGCGGGGCAACAGCACCATCGTCCCTGCCTTGACAATCGCCAAGTTCATCCCGACGGTCATGCCGTAGGAATGGAAAAAGGGCAAGACGCACAAAAACACTTCCCCGCCGTCTTTGAGGCGATAGACCCATGCGTTGATTTGGTGGGCGTTAGCGACGAGGTTGAAATGGGTGAGCATGGCTGCTTTGGGCAAGCCCGTCGTCCCGCCTGTGTATTGGAAGACGGCGACTTGTTCTTTGGGGTCAAAGTCCACTTTCGGCGGACGGCGGCGTTGATGGAGCAAGGCTTCCAAGTCGTGCGTTTGAACGCCTGATGGGATAGTCACTTCACCTTTCGGACGCGCCCGCCGTTTGACGACGGGACGCATCAAAAGGGGCACATAAGCGGCAGGCGAAGTGACAATGAGGTGGCGGACAAAAGTGTCACGGAGAGCCTCGGCGGCTTTATCCAGCAGTGGCTCCGTGGTGACCAAAACAGTCGCCTCGCTATCTTGCAACTCTGCCCGCAACTCGGCAGGGGCTAAGAGGGGATTGAGTTGGACGACAATGGCGCCCAAGCGCACCGTCCCAAAGTAGGCGATGATGAAAGGCGGCATGTTGGGCAGCAAAATCGCCACACGATCGTTCATCTGCACGCCCAGCGATGCCAACGCCCATGCAAAGGCGTCAGCCGCTTCATTGAGGTCGCGGTAAGTCAATCTTGCTCCGTAAAAAATCGTCGCCGTTGCCTGTGGGAACTTCTTCGCGGTGTCCCTCAGCAAGGCGTCCAACGGCATTTCGGGATAGACGAGCGTAGGGGGGACAGGGGGCGGGTATTTTGCCAACCAAGGGCGGGTCGGTGTCATCATCGCACATCCCTCCTTTTTAGCGAGCCTCAAGCGAAAAATTCCTCGCCCTCCGCTAAATGAGCGCGGACGATTTCCTCGTTCAGTTCCACGCCTAAGCCGGGAGCGTCGGGCACTTTGAGGAAGCCGTCCCGAAGGAGCGGCTTTTCACCGACAACAAGGTCGTCCCACCAAGGCACATCAATGGCGTGAAATTCCAGCGCCAAAAAGTGGGGGATGGTGGCGCAAACATGGCAAGCAGCGATCGTGGCGATAGGGCTGGCGACATTGTGGGGCGCTAAGGGTAGGTAGTAAAGGTCGGCAAGGACAGCAATTTTTTGTGTCTCCCTCAGACCGCCGACTTTGGGGATGTCTGGCGCTACGATGTCGCAGGCTTGCTTGACAATCAACTCCCGAAACTGATGAGCCGTGTAATGATTTTCGCCTGTGCAGATGGGGACGGGCGAAGCCCGCTTGACTTCCGCTAAAGCGTCCACATTTTCAGGAGGCGTCGGGTCCTCCAGCCACAGGGGTTTGTAAGGGGCGACGGCTTCCGCCAAACGGAGGGCGTCACGGGTGTTAAAGCGCCAGTGACAATCCAACGCCACTTCCACTTCTTCACCGACTGCCTTCCGCACGGCAGCGACTAACTCAGCAAGGAAACGGATTTCGGCGTTGGAAAGGGAACGGTTGAGGTAAAGGGCAGCGACACGATAACGGGAGGGAGAACCGTCGTCGGCAGGGTTTTGATATGGGGTCGGGACATCCAAGTCAAACTTGATGGCAGTGAAGCCTTTGGCGACGACTTGTCGGGCACGCTCAGCGTAACCTTCGGGCGTGTAATCGGGTTTACCGTCAGGCGTCATGCCTGCGTGGCAATCGCAATAGATGCGGATGCGGTCGTGGAATTTACTTCCCAATAGTTTCCAAACGGGCACGCCCAAGGCTTTGCCTGCGATGTCCCAAAGGGCAATTTCAATCCCACTGAGGGCAGTGACGACAGTGCCTGATTGCGAACCGCTGCCAGAGAGAAAACGCATCAAACGGTGCATGAGCCAATCCACTTGTGTCGGGTCGTTGCCAACCAAATGAGGTTTGAGGCGAACGATGATGTCTCGCACGCCGATACCCCAGTAGGCTTCACCGACACCCACAATGCCTTCGTCGGTCAAAACTTTCACCAACACCCAAGGGAAATTGCCCCGCACGACACACGCCCGCACATCGGTGATTTTCACCGTCGCCACCTCCGCAAAGGGTCGGTCTCCATCGGCTAAGATTATGCCGTCCCTGTGCCGATGAAAGGATGGAGCCCAAGAAAGGAGGGCGCTAATGGCGCGACGGGAGCAACCAAAAGGGTGGAAAGGGCTGCGGCAGTTCATAGACCGCCTGCCTGTCGGGTTCTTCCTCTGCGATGCCGACGGAATTGTTCTCGCCGCTAACCTTTCCCTTGCCCGCTTGCTGGGTTACCCTGACGCCCGCTCCTTGCAGGGGAAGCGATGGATGGATTGGGTTGCTGAGGAGTCCTTCCAGCAGATGCTTTTTCGCCTGTTGACAGAAGGGCGGGAAGAGACCGAGGTTCTCTTGCCGATACGAACTGCCGACGGAAGCGTTCGTTGGAGGCATATCGCCCTGCGGCGCGCTTTGCAGGGGCGATGGGAAGCCGTCGTCATGGAAGGGGCAACCCGTTGGTTGCAGAGGGCTTTTTCTGCCTTGCCCATCCATCTCGCTGTGGTGGCAAAGGACGGGACGATCCTTGCTGTCAATGACGCTTGGCTCTCCTTCGCCCGCCGACAGGGGCTAACGGATTTAAGCCGTGTCGGGGTCGGCGTCAACTATTTGGAAGTGTGTCGGCAAGCGGCGGAAAGCGGCGACCCTTTGGCAGCGACGGCATTGAAAGGGCTGCAAAGAGTGTTGAGGGGGCAATGTCCTGAGTGGCAGTTGGAGTATCCCTGCCGAACGCCGCAGGAAGAGTTGTGGTTTCTAATGTGGGTGGGCGCGTTGCCCGAGGAGATAGGCGGCGCTGTCATCGCCCACTTCAACATCACCGACCGTAAACGATTGGAGCAGACCCTCCAAGAGCAATATGCTGCCTTACACACTCGCCAGCAGTGGCTGGAAACGGTCTTGCAACTGAGCAAGCAAATTAGTCGTGTCGCTGATTTGCGTCAATGCCTTCGGGCGATTGGCACCTGCGTTCGGGAGGGATTGAAATTTGACCGCGTCGGCATTTTCCTGCATGATGCCGCCACTGACCGATTCATCGGGGCGCTGGGCGTTGACCGAGAAGGCAATTGGGTAGAAAGTTTTTGCGTCATGGAAGGAACGGCAGAAGAAGCCCTGCGGCAATTGGTGGCGACTCCTGACGGCTTTCTTTACACGCCTGACTATCCCGCTACTTTTCCCCAAGTGACCGACCCAGAGATGGAAGGCGTGAAGGAACATGCTGCCGTCGCCCTTTGGGCGGGGGAAACACCTATCGGCGCATTGTGTGTGGACAATTTGCTTACCCAGCGACCGATGGCACCAGAGCAATTGGAGGCATTGCGGCTTTTTGCGGGTTATGCGGGTATCGCTATCCAAAATGCCCGCCTTTGGGAAGAGCGGCAAAGGCGCGCTGTCCAGTTGGCGACGCTGAACCAATTAGTGCATACCGCTAACCAGCGCTTAGACCCTGCAAGCATTGCCCGTCTTGCCGTCGCTGCTTTATCGGAGCAATGGGCAAAAGCGGGCATCATCGCTTTCCTTTACGACCCGACGACCGCTCAGTTTTATGCCGCTGCCGCTAACGAAGCAGGTCAAGAGGTGCTGAAGGGGCTGAACCTTCATCTCGGCAGTCCTTTCCCTGCCGATAAAATGCCCCTCTTGTTGCCCGAGAGGGAAAGGATGAAGGTCTGGGATTTTCGGAGGGGGGAATTTTGCCCGTTGAAAGATGCCATGGAAGCGGCGGGGTTCTCGTCGTTCGTCCTTTGCCCCATCGTTTTGGGCGAAGAGTTGTTGGGTGCCCTTTGCCTTGCCTTCCCGCCTCAAGAGCCGTTAGAAGAGGAAAGGGCGCAATTTCTTCAAGCCACCAGTGAACACTTGGCGGTCGTCTTGCACAACGCTCATCTCTTCAATCGCTTACAAAGTGCCTACGAGGAATTGCGGCAGGCGCAAATGGCGCTGTTGCATCAGGAACGCTTAAGGGCACTGGGGCAAATGGCGAGCGGTGTCGCCCACGAAATCAACAACGCTCTCGTGCCCATCTTAGCGTTCGCAGAGTTGCTGGAAAATTCCTCTGACCCTGATGTCCGCGTGGCAGCACCCCATGTCCGTCGGGCGGTGGAAGACATCGTCGCAACGGTTCGTCGCCTTCAAGCCTTTTACCGCCCCCACCATCACGATGAAGTTTTGGAATCCGTGCAGGTCAACGAAATCGTTCGGCAAGTCATTGCCATGACCCGCCCCCGTTGGTATGACATGCCCCAAAAGGAAGGCATCACTATCCGACTGACGATGGCGTTAGATGAATCGCTCCCACCTATCGCCGGGGTTGCCTCCGAATTGCGAGAAGCCTTGACCAATTTGCTCTTCAACGCCGTAGATGCCATCCTCGCTAAAGGCGAAAAGCAAGGGACGATTGCCCTTCGTTCTTACCGAGAAGGCGGGCAAGTGGTCGTGGAGGTGCAAGATGACGGCATCGGGATGGACGAGGAAACCCGACACCGCTGCATTGAACCTTTCTTCACGACGAAGGGTGAACAAGGAAGTGGCTTAGGGCTTTCCATCGTTTACGGCATCGCACAACGGCATGGCGGGCAATTGGAAATTGAGTCGGCATTGGGTCAGGGCACGACCGTTCGCCTTCACTTGCCGATAAGGACACCCACGCCCATCGCCTCCCTTGAGCAGGTTGAACTTGAGGTGCCCTCTTTGCGGGTGCTGGTCATTGATGATGATGCTCGCGTGCTCAGCGTCCTTCGGACGATGTTGGAGCACTTGGGGCACTGCGTTGTCACCGCTCCAAGCGGGCGGGAAGGGTTGAGGCTCTTTGAGGTGGCGCTTTCGCAAGGTGACCCTTTTGATTTGGTCATCACCGATTTGGGGATGCCAGAAATCAGCGGTGAGGAAGTCGTTCAGCGGCTTAAGACCATCGCCCCCTCTTTACCCCTCATCGTCTTGACAGGTTGGGGACGGGAACAAGCGCCTCCAGGAGTTGAAGCAGCGCTAAGTAAGCCTGTCCGTCTGCACGAATTGCGGGAGGCTATCAAAACGGTGTGGCGAAAAACGCATCCTCGCTAAGCCTTCGCCAATTGCATCGCCGCACACGGAAAGACAGCGATGCGACACTCGTTGCCGTAACGCTCCCGCAATCTCCGAACAACTTCCCGCCAACTTTGACACAACGCTTCTCCATCCCAGCCCCATTGCCATAAGTCGTGGGCGTTAACGGTCGGGGCGAAATAAAGGCGCTGAGGGCGATGATTTAGACGGGGCGCAACCTTCCGACGGGCTCCCAGTCGCATCCCTGGTCCCGCAAGGTAATGCGTGCCCATGCCTTCAGACCCTGCCGAGGCAAAGACGATCGTGCCCTCCTCATGAACGAACCGTTTGGGCGCGCTGCTGAGGGGCGCAAAAGCGTTGACGCATTGGTAAACCTCGCTGTCCTTGGGATATGCCGATAAAACGGCGACATCCACTTCATCAGGGATGGGCGTCGCATAGGCGCGTCGTGCCAACTCGCAACCTGCCCGGTGGGCATCCACGAAATGACCGACGAAGCAACCGACAATGCCGCGTCGGGGATTGAGGACGACATTGACGATAGCGTCCAAACCTGCCATCACTGCCGCCTCTTCCATATCCTCGCGGGCGATATTGCCTTCCGTCAACGCCATGCCTTTTCGGAAACCGTTGTCGGGGCGATGGTTGTGGTAGATGCTTTCAATGCCTGCCACACCCGGCAGCACCAGTTTTGCCCCACCACCAAACCCTGCATGCCCGTGCGGAAGGATGCTGCCGACGCACACTTTCAAGTCTGCCCGCAAAAACTCGCCGTTAAGGTAAATGGGCGTTCCGTTGCGGGTCGTGCCGAGGTAGTCCAAGTTTTCAAAGGGGCAGTGGTTTTGCACCCAAAAGTGCGCGATGATGTCTTTGCCCAGTTTGCGAACCATTTGCTCTCGGTTGAGGGGATGGTGGGCGGCGATGCCGATGAGGATGCGGATGCGTTCGGTCGGGATGCCGCCGTCAACGAGTTCACCGATGACAAAGGGCAACAAGCGAGCGGCAGGGGTGGGGCGGGTTAAATCGTCCACGACAATGATGGCGCTTCGTCTCCCCTTCGCCAGTTCCCGCAAGCGGGTCGTGCCGATGGGGCGTTCAAAGGCTGCTTTCAATCCCGCCTCTCCGATGTCCTTGCCCCCCTGCGGCAGGCACATGAGCACCTGCCACCTTTTCGGGAAGGCAAGAGGCAAATTTTTCTCCGCATACCAGCAACCCCACCGCAGCCAAGCGGAGAAGGCTTCTTCCGCCATCGTCCTTCACCCCACTTGATATTTTCGCCCGACTTCGTGGAAGGGCGTGCCTCTTTTGAGTTCCTCTCTCGCTTGACTTTCCCGCCGAACGATGTCTTCGGCTTCCTGCAAGATTTCTGCGGCGATTTCCCTTGGGATGACAATCACGCCATCCAAGTCACCGAAGATGAAGTCGTAAGGGCGAACTTCCACGACGCTCGTCAGCGAACCGCTCATGAAGATGGGTTTGTTGATTTCCAAGATGCGCTGGCGCGCTGCCAGTTCAATAGGGCTGGTGTAGCGGCAAAACGCCGCCCATGGTCGCCACTCGTTGATGCGCAACTGCTTGGTGGAGTCGCGCAAGCCGCCGTCCACGACGACGCCGACGCACCCTTTGGCGGCGCAAGCGTGAGCGGTCAATTCGCCAAAATGGGCGCTGACTTGCTCTTCGGAACTGTAGACGATGACGCTGCCAGGGAAGACGAAATCAACGGGATTGGGCGGACGCTCATCTTCTCGGCGAGGGCGCATGACGGCTTTCACCGTCACCGCCGCCCCCGCCAATACCATGTCGGGATGGATGGGTTTGATGGACGGGTGAAGGACTTGGTTGGGCAACCCCCGCCGTTCCAAAACATCGTAAATCGGACCGCCGTAAAGTTGCCGATAGCGGGCGACCATCTCTTCCAGCGGCATCCCGTAATCCCAACCCACTTCCGCCATCACGCAACCCTCCTTCGTCGGCAATGTTCGGGCAAAAGGTTAGCACGCCGATGCCTTGCAGGCTGACACCATCGTTTTGCGGCAAAGTTGAAGACGGTGATGAAGCATGTTCACGGGCATCATAGAAGAAGTCGGCGAAGTCGTCAAAGTGGAGCGGAAAGGGATGGCGGCACTGTTGGCGATCCGCACCTCTTTTGCCCGCGAGTTGCGTTCGGGCGAGAGCGTGAGTGTCAACGGCGTCTGCCTGACCGTGCTTGCCGTTCAGCCGCCGACCTTCTGGGTGGAAGCCGTAGAGGAGACCATCGCCCGCACCAATTTAGGCTTTTTGAAAGCGGGCGACCGGGTGAATTTGGAGCGGGCGTTGAGTGCCAGCGGGCGATTAGGAGGGCATTTCGTGCAAGGACATGTGGACGGGACGGGTGTCATCGCTCAAATCGTCCCTCGCCTGCGCTCCAAAGTCATGCGCATCCGTTGCCCGCAGGAATTGATGCCCTACATCGTGCCCAAAGGTTCTATCGCCGTAGATGGCGTCAGTTTGACCGTCGTGGAGGTCGGCGCCGATTGGTTCACCGTCTCCCTCATCCCCTTCACGCTGGAACACACGACTTTAGGGCTGCGCAAAGTCGGCGATGTCGTCAACTTGGAAGTGGACATCCTCGCCAAATATGTTCGCCACCTGCTAAAGGGCTGGGCGAACGAAGACCCCGATGCAGCGCTGAAGCGGTTGCTTGCCGAGTAGTCCCTTCCGAGCCTACAACCCCCATCGCTCATTGATGGGACGCTGGTAAACTTCCACCTCGCCACTGAGCACATCAGCGACCCGCACCGTTTTGCCTGTCGTCGCCGCTTCGTAAATGGCGATGGCAATCGCTTTCGCTTTTAGCCCCTCTTCTGCCGTCACTTCCGGCGGACGGTTGTTTTGAACGGCGTCCACAAAGTCGTAGCATTCCAGGGTGAAGCCATCGGTGAAGCCGTGAGGGAACAAGCGCCGCCATGCTTCTTCGCCGATGGCGGTGCGAAAATCTTGGGCTAAATCGTTGAGCCGACGGATTCGTCCGCTGACATGTTGAACGAAGGCGCTACCCCAAGGACCGTGAAAGGCATCGCCCGTGTCAATGAGTGCCCCTTCAGTGGCGTAGTAGACGACATGGGTGAAGCGGTGCATCGGTGCGGCAGTGCTGTAACTCCAAAAGCCCACGACGCCCCGCTCAAATTCCAACACCGCCATCCAAGTGTCTTCGCGGTCATCTGCCACCAACTCATCGCCCTTGCGGAAGAAGCGAGGGATGAATTGTTTGACGACGGCATGGACTTGCTTGACTTCTCCGAAGAAGTAGCGCATCGTGTCACAAAAGTGGGCACCGCTGTCCAGCACCAATCCGCCCCCTGACAAAAATTTGTCCACCCGCCAATGCCATGCTGGTTCATGCCCCGACGGCGGTGGTGGGTTATGGCTGACTTGGATGGCGTAAAAGAAGGTCGGCTCGCCGATAAGTTTGCTCTCATTGAACAGCCACCATGCCGTCCGCTGCGGGACGCCCCGACGAATTTGCTCGGCGGTGGCGGCAAATTTGCCCGCCCGCTTGGCTGCCTCCACGACCGCCTTCGTCGCCTTGACCGTCACACCGACGGGCTTTTCCACCATGACATGCAAGCCCGCCTCCAAGCAGGCAATGGCGACGACATGGTGAAGGTGATGGGGTGTGATGATGTCAACAGCGTCCAAGTTGCCTGCTTCTTCTTTCAGCATCGTTTCATGGTCGGCATAAAGGCGTGGGCGTTTGCCCTGGAAGCGCTCAACGGTGTCGGCGAACGCTTCGGCATTTTCCCGAACGGGGTCGCAAAGGGCGACGATTTCCAACTTGTCTGGCTCCACCTTGTGGATTTGCTCGTAACCCCGCAAGTGGGCTCGTGCGATGCCACCACAGCCCACCATCGCCAACCGCACCGTTCGTTGACCGTCACTCACTGTCTCATCCCTCCTTGCCGATGAAGTTGCGTCCGCTCTGTGGGACAATCGGCTTGGTCAACGGTGACGCCTCACAACGGCATGACGGGATAACCTTTTTGCGTCAGGAAACCGACAATCGTGAAGATGCCCGCCATCGTCAAATCGCCCAGCACGATGCCCAGAAAGAAGGGACGCATCGCCCGATAACCCGTTAAGCCGCCGTAACGGACGATGAGGGCTTTTGCCGCCCAACCCAGCAAAATCATCAGCCAAAATTGCTCCATCGCCCAACCGCGACAAACAATCCAGCCGACAGGATGCAAAGGGAGGGAAAAATGCCAGCGCAACAAAAACAGCCCGACGAACCCGAAAAACCCGACGACCATCCCTGTCATGCGGAAGGGGTTGGCGTCCATCCCTGGGTTGATGTATTGCGCCGCCAGCATGTAGGGAAAGTTGGCATGCCAAAAGAAAGTCGCCGTCTTCGTCAGCGTCACAGCCCCCTTCGTGTAGCCCAACTTAAGCCACGCATAAAGGGAAACGAACGCCGCAAGGGCAATCGCCACCGCTCCCCAAGCCATCAGCGGTCGCAACCGCAATCCCGCAAGTTGCCCCATCTTCATCGCATTCAGCAGCGAAGGCATCAACACCTCCCGTTGGTCGTAAGTGAAGGCTTCCTGCAAAAGACACATCATCAAGATGCTTTTGGCGTCAAAACCCTTCGTCCCGAACAAGGCGACGAGAGGGTCAAAGGGCAAGACGCGCATCTGCACCATGACCATCCCGCCATTGGTCGCAATCCAACTGACGGCAAGGTAAAAGCCAAACGCCATCAAAAGAAAAGTCGCCGCCAAAAGCGGGTTCATCCCCAACCCCACGAGGACGGCGAAAAGGGCGCAAGTTGTCAACATGAACCCCCAAAAGGCAACGGCGTAAGGCAGTGGTTCATCGCTGTCATCCAACTCCCGCAACCGCCCGAAGGCTTTCAACACCACCTGCCTCCAATGCCCCCGTGCCGCATAAACGACGATGACCAGTAACCCCAACACTGCCCCGACCTGCTGATACTGCACGAAATCCGTCGCCGAATAGCCCAAGCCCGTCCAACCGTAGAAGGCGAAAAGGAGTTGCTGCAGGCGTTCCAGCACATAGAAGAACCAGAGGCTGAAGGCGACTTCTGTCGTCAGCAGGTAAGTCAAGCCGATGGCGGCGGGATAAATGTGCAACCCCGTCCCGGCGATAGTATCCCAAGGGAAGCCCGTTAAATACTCGCCCAAACTTCGGAAGCGTCGGATGGCAGGGACAGTGGGAAAGTAAGTGTTCAACCCGCAAAGGGTGTGCAAGAGCGCCGAGGCAAGAAAGCCGACCCAAAGCGGAAGGTTGTAAAGCAAGGGCGGAAGCGTCCTGCCTAATGGCGGCTCTTTGGTCAACTCGTAAGGCAATTGCACCAACGGAAAGGTGAATTGCTCCCGCTCCGTCCACTGCCGCCGCAGCAAGGTGGCGAGGCAGAAGACGGCGAAGAACAGGGCGAAAGCGAAAGGCAACCAGAAGGAAAGAGGCGTTATCCACGCATCCCACAAGATGCGCCCTCCTGTCCCTTCGTAAAACCCTTTCGCCGCCGCCTTGTCGGTGAGCATTAACCACGAAGGGGCGTGGGGGATGAGCAATTCGTCCCAACGGTTCGCCGCCGACGCCCGATAGAGCAAGTTGGGCAACTGCGGGATGATGTAGCGCCAAAGCCCAGCGGCAGGGATGCCCGACGGAATGACAAGGAGCGCCCAAAGGGCGGCTAACTCATGAGGGCGCAGGGCATAGCGAGGTGCAAGGAGGCGCAGCAACGGGTTGAGCAAAAACACACAAACCAGCAACACAACCATGCTGGAAGTCGGCAACAAGTTCCCTGCGACGAAAGTGTTGGCGAGGTCGTAATCGTTGTAAGGCGTCAGGTAAGCAAAAAGGGCAACAAGCACCAAAGCGACGGCAACCACCCGAACGGGTGGCACCCAACGCTCTACCGATGGGGTAGGCACGGGTAACGGACGAACTCTTGGCGCTGGCTCTTTCATGCCCCCTCACGGGACTAAATGATGTCGCCGAAGAAAAGCGGGTGAAGAGTTACGGGGAGCGACGCGGTCCCATTATTTCCTTCAAGACGGGCGGCACCTCTTGGGGCTTTAACTCCGTTTCTCGGGGCTTGAAAAGGGCTCGCCAAAAGAAAAAGCCGACAACGGCGAGAACAACGACGATAATGCCAATCGCCAAAGGGAGCGGGATTTCCTTGCGCATCTTTTGTCCCCCCTTCGGTCACTGACGGCAGCGAGGCAATGGGTCTACGAGTTTGTCATCTTGGACGGTGAATTCGTTAGGGCAAGCGGTGCCCCAACGCATTGCTTTGGAGTGCCCATCAGCAAAGGTGACATTCACATGGCGAAGGAAGGGAGCCAAGCGGTCAGCGTCATTGATGCTCCAATTTTCTTCCCACCAAGCAGAGGTGTTGACATTGTAAACGACCGTCGTGAATCCGCAGACGAAGTCTCCCTCGTCCCCGACGATGTCAAAGTGGCTGGGATGCCAAGCATCCAAGTTGATGCCGTTGAGGATAATGCGCGTCTCGGCGGGGCGAGCGACTTCCGCCAGTGATCCCGTGCCGGGTTTCTCGCGGAAAAACATCCCGTAGTGGCGCCGCTCAGGACAGCCGCCTTGTGGGTTGTCCAAAAAGGCGGTGTTGCTGCAGCGCCAGTGAGGTGGCAGCCAACAAGCGGCGTTAACCCCTTGGTAGGACACAGGCAACACCCATTGATTGCCCCGCCGCTCAGAGATGGGCGCCATCGCCGGACCGTTGAACCAGTTGAAGACTTGCTCGGTGTAAAGGAGGGCAAATTGAGGCGACCGAAAGATTTGGGCGTTGCGGACATAGTCGTAAATGAGCCGAGGCCACCAAACGGCGGTTCCAGGGATGCCCGGGTGGACATCAATGGCGATAGGGACCCAAAACTCGTCGTAGTCTTGGCAATACATTTGCACCGCTGTGCCCATTTGCCGCAGGTTGCTTAAGTCGCTGGTCTGGCGGGCTTTGGTGCGGGCTTGGCTGAAGACAGGAAACAGGATCGCCGCCAAAATCGCGATAATCGCGATGACCACCAGCAGTTCAATGAGGGTGAACCCATGCCTCTTCGCTTTCATCGTCGTTCCCTCCTTGTGCTCGTGAGCCTCCTTTTTCCACTTCCATAAAAAGAAATGCCGTCAAGGTGCCGATTTTTAAGGGCACGGCTAACGGGTTTGTCGCTCCTTCCCCATCCATTCCCGCAATCTGGCAAGGGCTTGTTCCTTCAATTGGTGCGCCCTCGGGATGCTGACGCGAAGGTTTTTAGCGACAGATGTCAGGTTATCTCCGTCCCAAAATAGGCGCTCAATGATCAATCGTTCCCGTTCTGGCAAGCGGGCGACAAGGTCGCGGACAAGGCAGCGGTCTATGGCTTGGGCTACCTCTTCGTCGGCAATTTGTTCCTGCCAATCTTGCCTGTCGCCCTCTTCGCCTTGAGGAGTTTCGTCTAACGAGACGGTTTGTTGCATAGCCCATTCCAACCGACAGAAGTCTTTCAGGGCGTTCCAGACCCGCTGGCGCACGAACAGTTCTTTGGGGACGCCGAAATGCTCCTCAAAAAGTTGGCAAGCCTCCATCGCTGCCGCCCACGCCACCATCCGCAGTTCTTCCACCCATTCTGTCCAGTCCCAACGGACGGGGAGTGGGAAACGAGCAAGAAACTGCCGCAAAGTCTGCGAAAGCCACTGCTCTGCCTTTGGTTCTGTCGGGTCGGACGGGCTATTTGTCATGGCGACGCCGACGAATTTGTCGGCTGCTCCGTAGCAAAGTGCCCATCGCTCGTCCCACTGGACGATGCCGCCCGCAGTAAAGGTTACATCGGGCGTGACGCCCCGTCGTTCCCAATGCAAGCAGGGCTCTAAGATCGCCCGTTCGCACCGCCAAAGGACTTTCATCGGATCCTCTCGTGCCAATAGGGCGTAGCCGACCCGATAAGATGATTGGTCACGCCCGTTGTAAATTAGCCAAATCCCTTCCTCGCCCAAAACACAAGTGCCAACTTCCACGACCCATGCATCAAAGTAGCCCCGTCGGGGCATCAAAATCGGTCGGTCCGTTGCTTCTTGCCAGTGCACCAAGTCCGAGGACACAGCGCATCCGATGGCGCTTTGCCAACCATTCAGTTTGCCCGTGAAATACATCACCCATTTGCCTCGCCACCTTACGGGAAGGATAACAGCGGCTTTAAAGAAGGGAGTTTGCCAACGAGAAACCGTTTTCAAGACAATCGGTCGTCTTTGCCAGTGGTGCCCATCATGGGAGAAAGCGATGCAAAGGTGGGTCTGAAAATGTCCACCTTGCCGCCCACTGACACCTGTGTAAGTCATCAGGAAAGTGTTCCGCCACCGAATCACCCTTGGATCTTCGCAGCCGTAGCGGTCTGCTTCTATCGCTGGCGCAAGGACGGGATGGTCTACTTTGCGCCATCGCAGCCCGTCTTCGCTTTCTGCCAACCCGATGAAGCCTGTGTGGGGGTCATGGCGTCGTCGCGACCGGTAAAACATCCAAAATTTGCCCCCAAAGCGAACAACCGAAGGGTTGTAAGTGGAAAGGGAATCAAAGCCATGGGAGGAGGGTGCTAAAACGGGCAAAGGACGCTTCCACAAACCAGCGCCCAACTGCTGCTTAAACCTGTTGGACATGTCCGTCACCTCCTTGCCCTGACAATTTTGCCATCGCCCCCGTGCCACAATCTTGCTCGGTGAGAAAGCCATGCGGGTGATGATTTGGGTGGATGCCGAAGGCATCAGCGGCGTCACGAGTTGGGAGCAAGTGTTGGCAGGGCGAAGCCGTTACGACGAAGGGCGACGATTGATGACACAGGAGGTCAATGCCGCCGTTCGGGGCGCCAAATTGGCAGGCGCCGACGAAATCGTCGTCGTGGATTCGCACGGCGCTGGCGGCGAGCATTCCTTCCGCAACCTTATCCCCGAACTGCTGGAGCCAGGCGCTGAGTATGTTCTGGGCGCCCCTTGGACGACTTACACGCGCCCGTTGGAAAACGGTTGCGACGGCGCAATTTTCCTCGGCTTCCACGCCAAAGCCGGCACCCCCGATGGCATCCTCAGCCACACCGTCAGCGAAAATTGGTTGAACTTTTTCATCAACAGCAAAGCCGTCGGTGAAATTGCCATTTGTGCCGCCCTCTGTGGGCACTTCGGCGTCCCCGTCTGGCTCGTCACGGGCGATGCGGCAACCTGTCGGGAAGGGAAGGCAACTTTGGGTGAAGGGGTCAAAACTGTCTGTGTCAAGGAAGGGTTGACTCGCTTCTCAGGGCGTTGCCTTGCCCCTCAGGAAGCGTGGCGGAAGATTGAGATGGCAGTCGCCGAAGTCGTCCAATATCCGCCCAAAGTTTCTCCCTATCAACCCGCAACGCCGACGACTTTGCGGGTGGAATGGACAGCGCCCGAACATGTGCGAGGTTACTTGCATGCAGGCGTTCAGCAAGTAGATGAGCGAACGGTGGAAGTGACCGCCGAAAACTTCTACGCCGCTTGGCGCACCCTCTGGCGACGGTGACAGTGACAAAAACTCGGCGGTGATGGCGGATGGTGCGATTACTTTTGGTGCGGCACGGCGAATCTGTCTGGAACGAAGAGGAGCGCATTCAAGGACAGCAAGATGTGCCCCTAAGCGAGTTGGGACGGGCGCAGGCAAAGGCATTGGGGCGACGATTGCGGGATGAATTCCTCGCCGCTTGCTATAGCAGCCCTTTGCGACGGGCGACGGAAACGGCACGAGAGATTTTGAGCACTCTCGCATCACCGCCATCCCTCACCCTGATGCCTGAGTTGATGGAGCGGCGGTTTGGCGAATGGGAAGGCAAATGCCTCAGCGACCTTGACAAAGCAGTATTTTCCCGATGGCTCACTGCCCACCAGTTGCCCGCCCCACCCGACGGCGAAAGCATGGACGAATTGCTTGTGCGCGTGGAACGAGGTCTCCGACGCATCTTGACCGAAGTGCCCGAAGGCTCGGTGCTTGTCGTCGGGCATGGCGGTTCGCTCAAAGCGATGCTGTGCGTTTTGCTGCGGTTGCCACTCACCAGTTTCACCCGATGGCACATAGACAACGCCAGCCTGACGATTGTAGAGGTGCGAAGTGGACGGTCATCGTTGGTGGTCTTCAACGACACTTGCCACTTGCCGACGAGGTGAAGGGCAATGGCAAAAGCGATGGTCGTGCAAGCGCCAGGGCAATTGACGATGGCGGAATTCCCTGAACGACCTTTGCGAGACGGCGAAATCCTTTTGCGGGTTTGCATGACGGGCGTTTGCGGGACTGACCGTCATTTGTTTTTAGGGCATGGCTCATGGGCGTTCCCCCTCATCGCAGGGCATGAAATCATCGGCGAAATCGTGGAAGTGACGGACAGAGCGGCGGATGCCATTGTCGTCTTTGGGGGTGAGTTACGGGTCGGTCAGCGGGTCGCCCTCGTCCCCAGCGGCGCTCCTTGCGGGCGTTGCTTTTATTGCCTCAACTACCCGCATCGCACCACCCTTTGCCGTTACCGAACCGTTTACGGTTTCCGCCGTTGTGATGAGCCGCCCCATTTGTTCGGCGGTTTCGCCGAATTCCTTCGGGTTCAACCCCGCTCCTTTCTTTTCGTCATTCCCGACGATTTGCCCGATGAGCGGGCAGTGTTGACCGAACCGACGGCGGTCGCCTTGCGCGCTGTGGAACGCGCCCTTGCGCCGGGCATCCCCGTCATTGGCGAAGGGTTGGGCATTGGGCGAAGGGCTTTGGTCGTCGGTGCAGGTCCGATAGGCTTGCTCGTCATTGCCATCTTGAAAGGCATGGGCGTTCACCACATCATCGCCGCCGATTTGAGCGCAATGCGGTTGGAGATGGCGAAAGCGTTGGGCGCAACGGAAACGGTTTTGGCGCCGCAAGACGGGAGCGGCGTGCCTGAAAGCGCCACACAAAAAATCCGCAACCTCACCGATGGCGAAGGGGCGGATGTCGTCTTCGAGTGTGCGGGCGTTCCGTCGGCGTTTGCGATGGCGTTGGAGTGGGCATGTCGGGGCGCCACGGTCGTGGAAGTCGGTCACTTCACCGACAGCGGGAGCATCCCCCTTTCACCGCACCTTATTTGTCGCAAGGACTTAGATGTGCGGGGCGTCTGGGCGTATCCTTGGTGGCAATTCCGCGACGCTCTGCGCTTTTTGCGGACGACCTCTTTGCCTTTGGAAACGCTTGTCACCCATCGCCTCGCTCTCTCCGAATTGCCCCAAGCCCTGAGCGGTCAACTGGGTCAAGCAGCGGTCAAGCCCGTCATCGTGCCCTAACACTTCCGCTGGCAACGGGAAGTTCTTCTCCCCCACCTTGCGGTCTTGAATGACCCTTGATGCTCACCTCTTGACGCTCCCTAATAGAGATGCCAAAATTTATGCGAAGAAATCCGATTGAACAACTCAACAAAAGGAGGCGATTACGATGGCGGACTATGCGCGCCCTGATGTGTTGGTGAGCACTGAATGGGTCGCTCAACATCTTGGTGACCCCAATATTCGTCTCGTAGAGGTGGATGTGGACACGAGCGCTTACGAGCAAGGTCATATCCCAGGGGCTGTCGGCTGGAATTGGCAGAAGGACTTGTGGGACCCGCTGCGGCGGGATATCGTGAGCAAGGAAGCCTTTGAGGAGTTGTGCAGCCGTTCAGGCATAAGCAATGACACGACCGTCGTCCTTTATGGCGACAACAACAATTGGTTCGCTGCTTGGGCGTTTTGGCAGTTTCGCATCTACGGGCATGACGAGGACAAACTGAAACTGATGAACGGCGGTCGGAAGAAGTGGGTGGAAGAAGGGCGCCCCCTGACGACGGAAGTGCCACAGTATCCCCGCACGACTTACCGTGCGAAAGACCCTGACTTGTCCATTCGCGCCTTCTTTGACGATGTGTTGAAAGCCATTCAGACAGGCGAAGCCAAGTTGGTGGATGTCCGTTCTCCGCAGGAATACACGGGTGAACTGCTGGCGCCGCCGGGATTACCCGAAGGCGTGCCCGTTCGGGGCGGGCATATCCCCGGCGCTATCAACATCCCCTGGGCGCAGGCTGTCAACGAGGATGGGACTTTCAAGAGTTACGAGGAACTGAAGCAACTTTACGAGAGTAAGGGCATCACGCCTGACAAACCGGTCATCGCTTATTGCCGCATCGGTGAGCGCTCCAGTCACACTTGGTTCGTCCTGAAGTATCTGCTGGGTTACCCGGTCGTGCGCAACTATGACGGGTCATGGTCGGAGTGGGCGAACCGAGTGGGGGCGCCAGCGAAGATCGGTCTAGAGCCGTAAAGAGGAACAAGAAGGAGATTGCTACTGTCTGGGGACGCCTCGCTTTAGCGGGGCGTCTCCCTTTTTGTTTTTATCTGCGTTAGAGATGTCTCCACGCCTTCACTCGCAAGTAGTTAGGTGGTGGGCAAGGTTAGCGTGGTGATACCAGCGATAAACAGAGCGACACCCCAAAGAAGGTCAAAATTGAGCCACCAATGACGCAGAATTGCCACCCCGAATTTTTCATAAACGAGCCAAGCCATGAGCGCCATCGCTGTCAACATGCCAGCGGCATGAACGAGGGTTGCCAACAAAGGGGAAGTGAGAGAAGATGACAGAATGCCCAACGCTTCACCGAAGTAACCACTAAAGAGCGCTCCGCTCCAGCGTCCTTGTCCCTGCGGCAGGCACAGTGCTAAGGGGGTGAGCATCAAGCCCGCCCCGTGAGCGGTCGCCATCAAAAAAGACCACCACCCAAGTTCCCACCATGACACTCTCATCCCGACCCAACGAAGATGGCGCTGGCGCAAGAGTCGGTAAGTCCCGAAAGCAAGGAGCACGAAGGCAATGAGGAAACGCAAGAATGTCATTGGCAAAGACCAACGCAATAAAGTGGCGAGGATAAAGAAGCAAACGACAGAAAGGGCATGCCCAGCGGCAATGGGCAATAAGGCGATTAAGGTGACACGATGGGAGCGCTCCTGCATTCCCAAAGCAACGGCGAAAAGCCAACCCATTGCGGGGTTGATGCCGTGATACATCCCTAACCCAAACAAAGTTGCCCATAGCCACAAATCAAGCGACACCTTCAACGCCCCTCCGAACGACCTTCCGAAGGCTCCCTTTTTGCCTTGGCAAGATTACGGGAAGCAGAAGGAGTCCGATGAACTGTCGCCGCCTTCCAAGCGCACTTGGTGCGGGCGCAAGTAATCGGGCAGTTCTGGGAAGAAATCGGGGTCAAGAGTTAAGCCGCCCTCGGGGTCAGCATGTGCCAGCGCTATCCAACCTTTGATGCCGTCAGGGTAGAAGATAGCATCCCAAGCGGCGTAGAGGGAGTTGGTGAAGTAGACGCGCCGACCATCCCTTGACACTTCTACCATTTGCGGACCGCCATTGACGGGACCGACCTTCGGATGGGGAGCACGGGCGACGATCCCACCGAGCCGAACGCTTCCTGTTAGTTTCGGGTTGAAAGGCTCAGAAACATCATACTGGCGCAGTTCCCCCGTGCCCCAACAGGAAACATACAGAAAGCGGTCGTCCAATGAAAGGTTGATGTCAGTGACAAGGGGTGGGACGGCTTTGAAAGGCTTCAAAGCGGGCGGCAATTGGTCTTCTTCGGCAGGTTCGGCAGGGATGCGGATGATTTCCCGCACCCTCCAAGTGCCGTTTTCGCGATACCAAAGGAAAATGCCGCTGGAAAGGTCTTGCAAGTTCAAGACAGCGTTGACGAAGCCGTAGGTTTTTGTCGGGTCGTGGGCGGGACGAAGTTCCAGCACCATTTGCCAGCCATCGCCCAAATCAACGGCTTGCAAATGCTTTCGTCGGCGTAGATCCCAAAAATGCAATCGGCGTCCGTATTGCTGCGCCATTAGCGCATCCAAGTCAACGCCCTTTTCAATGTGCTGCGGTGCGCCCCATTCGCTGGTGACACCAATATCGTGGGCGATGTGCCACCAAAAATCGTAAGCAAGCCTTTGTGGTCCTCGGTCAACTTCCCAACGACCCAGAACTTCAAAGTCATCGTGGTCAAGGAGCAAAAGACCACCGGGCAAATCGCCATCAGCACTGCCAAGGGCGCTTAGGTAAATGTTGTCAGGACCGCAATGGACGGTGTGCAATCGGCTGTAGCCCGCCCGCTCTTTAACCTCTTCTGGTTCAATGACTTTCACGATTTTCGGCGACACTGGGTCGGGTTTGGTATCAAGGATGTAAAGGCGTGAGGAACGCAGACCGGGGACGATGAGATAGCGGCGTTCAACATGAGGGTGCGGCGAGGAAGGGCACAAGGCAGAACTGCAAGCGTTCCAGCCAAAATGATGCAGTTCATCGCCCGCGTAAGGCAAATCCACCTTGTTGATGACTTTGCCGTAATCAGGCGAACGCAGGTCAACATCCACCACCAAGAGGGCATCAGGGCGAGTATCATCCTCGCCTAACGCTGCCTTTGGGTTCATCGCTGCCACATATGCCAATCGTTCTCGCGGCGCCTTCATCGCCATTCGTGGCGACGGGTAAAAAGTTGGGTCAGGGCGAAACAGCGGCATTGCACTCACCTCCACGCAACCTTGCGACAAAGAGTTTCTCCTACGCTTCCCTTGCGGCGACAACTTCTCGCTCGGACAAATAGCCTAACGCCACCAACGCCTGCCAAATTTTGTCCACGCTCTCGTCCACCGTTTCTTTGTCTGTCTCCACGACAACTTCAGGGTTTTCGGGCGGTTCGTAAGGGTCACTGATGCCAGTGAAGTTAGGGATTTCACCCCTGAGCGCTTTCGCATACAGACCCTTGACATCCCGCTCAATGAGGACATTCAACGGGCACTTGACATAAACCTCAACGAAGTCGCCGATAAGTTGGCGGGCATATTCTCGCCCTTCGCGGTAAGGCGAAATTAGCGCTGTGATGACAACGACACCGTTGCGGGCAAGCAAGTGGGCGACATAAGCGACCCGCTTGATGTTCTCAATGCGGTCTTCTTTGCTGAAGCCCAGCCCTTTGCTGAAATGTTGGCGGACGACATCGCCGTCCAAAATTTCCACCTTGTAGCCAGCCTCCCGCAAGCGCTCTGAAAGGGCGTGGGCGATCGTGGTCTTGCCCGCTCCCGACAAACCTGTCAACCAAACGACAAAACCGCGTTCGTTAAGCATCATCACACCTCCTCGGAGAATGTTGTTTCCTCGCTTATCCCAATCCCGCTTCACCGCCAACAGAGACACTGTCAACGGTGACGGCATCGGGATGGATGGCTATCGTGATGACGGCTTTTTCTGTCTCAACAGTCACCGTGAAATAGCCCAGCGTGCGCATGGCAACTCTAATGCCCAGCAAGGTTTGACCTTCAAGGACGGAAAGCGCCTTGTTGACTTCGTGCAAACTTTGGCTGAGTTCCTTTCCGCTGGGGGTTTTGCGAAACAGGTCGGTCAGGATGCGTTCGCCTTCAGCGCGGTAGAGGCGGCGAGCCCGTCCTGTCTCAAGCGCCAACTTTGCCAAGCCCTCAAGCAAAGGGAGTAAATCGGACGGGATGACCTTTTGCTCAACGGCATCGGCAAGGGATTGATAGGCTTTGAGCCGCTCTCCTGACAAGGCGGGCAACAATGCCCCTAACTCTGCTCGCACCAACTCTTGTTCTTCGTCTGTCAGTTGTAAGGGCTCTTGTGCGGGAAGGTTCTCAAGCAATTGCGGTCACTCCTTTTTTTCGCCGATATGCCCGTGAGCCTCACCCAAGATGGCATGGACTTCGTGCTCAAACCCACCCGTTTCAATGGGGCAGTGAATTCCGCACTCTTTTGGTGCGTTCGTTTCCCACCACCAACGACCTGCGCGGTCATCTTCACCCGGCTGAATGGGGCGGGTGCAAGGGGCACAACCGATGCTGGTGTAGCCCTTGTCGTAGAGTGGGTGATAAGGGACGCCGTTTTCTCGGATGTAGTCCCACACTTCCTCCTTTGTCCAATCGGCAAGAGGGTTGACCTTCACAATGCCGCCGTGATCATGGTCAAGTTCCACCTTTTTGATGTTCGCCCGTGATGCCCATTGCTCTCGCCGCAAGCCAGTAAACCAAGCGTCCAAATCCTGCAATGCGCGCAACAGGGGACGAACTTTGCGGATGTGGCAGCACAAAAGGCGTAATGGCACAGATTTGTAAAAGAGGTTGACACCGTGCCTCCGAACCATCGCTTCAACCTCACGATAGTCAGGGAACAACACTTCAAAGCGGGCATCGGGATACTGCTCCCTCACTCGGTCAAGGAACTCGTAGGTTTCCTGCGGCAGCCGACCTGTGTCCACCGTGATGACACGAATGTCGGGTTTGAGCCGATACGCCATGTCCAAAACGACCATCCCTTCGGCTTGCAGCGCCGTGACGACAGCGATACGGTCGCCGAAGGTTTCCAACGCCCAAGCGATAACTTCCTGCGGCTCTTTGTCGTCCAGTTCAATAGCGATTTCGCCAATCTCAAGGTCGTCAAAGACAACTTGATGGGTCGCCATCGTCCTTCCCTCCATCGGGTAGTGTTTTGCACCTCAATTATAACAAATCCGAACAAGTAAGTCAACATTCTGGTTTGCCCCACTGGTGCTACAAAGGCAGTGCTTTAATTCCTTGGGCGGCAAATGAGGAGGCGGACAGGATGAGGGTTGACCAAAGGATTTCGTTCGTTCATTTTACTCTCCCGTTTCTTTTTGAGCCGTCGGAGTTTGAGCGGCGGAAAGATGCCTTTGAAAAAGCCTCCATGAAGGCAAAAGATGGACGAACTTACCCTGTTTGGGAGAAAACCCGTTTCCCTTCCGACGATTTGCTGGAACATGTCCGCAATTACCTGAACCCACCAGAGGGGAAACCTGCCACTGCTCACCTGTGGAAACTCAACGATGACCTCCAAGATGTCTTCGGCTTGGGAAACCGAGCCGAATGGTTTTTGACGACCCAAAAACTTAAAATCCCCTTCCAGTTTGGCGAACTGGGCGAGAACACTTTTGCTATCCAATTAGCGCTCTTTCGTGTCGGCGTTGGGTTTGTCACTGTGCGGTTGAAGGTGAAAAGCGAAAAGGTTGACGATTGGCTCAACTTTTTGGACGATTTCCGATTTGCAAAAGGGCAGCGAGGGGCTTTCGTTCGGGCAGAGAAAAGAGCGGGCTTTGACCCAGCCACTCGTCAACCCATCATCTCTCCCTTTTTCCCTGAGCCAGCCTTGCAGCGGGGCGAAACCTTCGGTGACAAGCACGAATTCTTCGCCATACTGGAAGCGCTTTTGCGCACTGGTGGCGAAAAAGATTGGTGGCGTGAGGTTTTCGTCCGCTATCAACTCATCCCTTACGCTGCCATTTTCGTTGATGAAGCCGACGAGCGAGACATCCCAGAGTTGCTCTATCGGGTGCGAAACTTTTTTGCCGCCTACCGAGAAATCATCCCTTCCGATGACGATTTGCGTCCTGACCATCCCACCCTTTTGCCTTACGCAAAGAACCAATGGTTCATCTGCACCCTTGAAGGAGGCGCTTTCGTCGCCTTCAATGCTCCACAAACGGACTTCTTCCGAGCCGATTTACCGAACCGCCTCAAAGAGCAGTATTTCCTCTTGTTCCTTTTGGCTCAGCATCAAAGGTTTGCTCTCATCCGACTTTCGCAGGAAGTCTCAGAGCATTGGCTTAGAGGCAGCGAAAAAGAACGGGTGAAAATCTTTGAGCAAATTCGCGACGGCTTGCTGGAGTTCACGGCGCAGGGCTATTTTTCGCAGGTCATGCAAAGGGAGCGCCACCATCGCTGCTACCGAAAATGGCAGGAGGTCTTGATGGTTGAGCAACTTTATCAGGAAGTCAGCGACGAGGTCAGAGAAATGCACGAAATCTTGCAAAGCCGACGAAGCCAAAGATTGGAAGAACGCATCAACTTCCTGACTGCCTTTTTCGCCGTCCCTGAATTAAACTTCTGGTTGAAAAGCATTTTCGGGAGGTGAAAAATAGGCGATGGAGGCGTTAGCCAATTTGCTTGAAAAGTTTGGGGGCTGGTTTTACCGACGATTTTGGCGCTGGCGGGAATTGATGCGCCGAAAGCGACCTGTTGAAGAGCCAATCGCAGTTCAACCATCGCAGCAACTCACTCACATCAGCCACTTCACCTCAATCCTCCAGCCCAAAAACTTCCTTGACCGTGAAGATGAGTCGGAGATGCTTTTTGATTGGCTTGATGACCCAGAAAAAACGGTCGGCGCACTGATAGGGATTGGCGGGCAGGGAAAAACTTACCTTGCCGCTAAGTTCGCCCTTGAGTGCCAGCAAAAGGGGTGGGAAGTGAGATGGCTGGAGTTGCCCAAAACCGTTGACGAATTTCTGCGTTCCGTTGCCGATGAAATGCAAAAGGTCGGTGACCCTTATCACTCTATCGCCGGCGACTCCAACCAACCCATTGATGTGCGCATGGACAACGCCATCCGCTTCCTTGAAGGGCATAGCAAACGATGGTTTTTCGTCTTGGACGACTTCCACAAAGTCGGCGATGATAGCGACTGGGAGAGGCTCGTTGCCAAATTTGACCAAAGTTGTGAGCGCACGAAAATCCTTTTGACGGCTCGGCGTAAACCCGCTTTCCCTCTCAAACTCCCTACAGACGCCCATGAACTTCAAGATGTCCCGCCACTGCCCGAATCTTTCGCACAAGCGTATCTGGAAGCCTACGGCTTGCAGATTTCGCCGGACGAGGCGGAGGAAATCTGGGAGAAATGCGAGGGAAACTGCGAAGCGATGAAGTTGTTTGCTCAGGCGGCTCGCAGAAGAAAATTGGCTGACCTGCTCCGTTTGCCACTGCCCGACTGGTCTCAGAAGGCAAGGGCTTGGTGTCAGCAGTTGCTGTCGGACTTGGGCGAACCCGAAAGGGAAACAGGCAAGCGACTGGCTCTCTTTGATGAACCCGTTGAGCAAGATTTGCTCCTGCATCTCGGCGCTTCTCAGGATGGCTTGGACAAACTTTTGGATTGGCGGCTGGCAGAACGCCTTCCCGACGACCTCTTCTCCCTCCACGACATCATCAGGGACTATTGGCGAAGCGAAACAAGCCATGAAGAGAAAAGACAATGGCACATTGAGGCAGGAAGATGGTTGCAAGAACAGACGGCAAATTGGCGAAAGGAGCGACCGAAGAATCTGGACGAATGGGCATTGAGCGACTTGAGGGTTTGGGTCTCCTTCTTGCGACGCTCCTTCTGGCATTTCGTTGCCGCCAAAGAAAACAATTCGGCTCTTAAGGCAGCAGAACCCATTCCCAAGTTCCTTGACCGATGGGGCGAATGGGAAGAAAACCTCCGCATCTGTCAAAAAGCCTACGAGTTGGCAAAAGAATTAGGCGACGAACAAATTGCCCTTTGGAGCCATCGGCTCGCTATGAGGCATCATGACCTTGGCGACTATGAAGAGGCGGAAAGGTTTTATCGTGAGAGCCTTGAGATAGCGGAGAGGTTGGGAGACTTGGCAGTGAAGGCGACGACATTGGGGGCGTTAGGTTTGCTGCGCAAAAAACAGGGTCGGAGAGAAGAGGCGAAGGAGTTTTTGAGGCAGGCGTCGGAAACTTTTGAGCGGATAGGGTATCGTTACGCCGAAGATGTGCGAAAGGAGTTAGAAGCGTTGGACCGTCAAGAACCTCAAGAGAGCCGATGAGGGGGAAGAGGAGATGGCGCTTAAATATGCTCCGACCTTGGTGATTGGGTTGAAGGGAGGCAATGGGCAGGTGGTGGAAGGTGTCTTGGGAAATGTCCGATTTTGGCTGTCGGAGTATTACCCGCAAGTCGTTCCCATCGTCAAGTTCGGGATGGCGGATGAAAAACAGTCGTGCACCGTTACCGAAGTGATGGGAGCACCGTTGATGAAGCCTCGTTACCCGTTGTCCTTCAATTCCTCTTGCTTTCGGCATTAGCACCTTACGAAAGCGAGGGGCATTGGCTTTTTGAAAGTTACGGCAGTCAACCGACGCTCAACACCGTCGGCATCGGCTTGCTTTATGTCCCAGTGGCTCAAATTGCCGAGGCAGCGGGCAACTACCTCGCTTTCCAACTTTCCGCTCAAGGGATGGGCGAGCAACCTCATCCAAAGCAAACTGAGTGGGAGAGGGAACTGGCGCAAATTTTTGACGAAAACTCCTTCTGGCAAAGTCTCTTCGCTGGCATTGAGGAAGTTGCGGAGGCAAAAGTTGAACGGCAAGCGCTGCCAGAACAAGTCTTTCAAGTTTCCCTCAAAACGGGTCTCGTCCGCATGGATTTGAGCAAGTTCCCTTGGTGGCAATGGCGTGACCGCCTCGCCGACTGCGAGATGAAGTGGCGAATGTTGCTCAAGGATTTTTGGCTGCCGAGGATGAAAGAAAATGCCGACAAAAAGCAAAAGGAAACCGACGAAAAGTTTCAAGGCGTTCTGGACAAAATCGTTCAAGACGGAAGGAATGTTTTCGCAACGGTTGAAAGGTTGATGGAATGGTTGATGAAGCACTTGAAAGATTGGCGTTGTGACGACCCGAAAATTCCCAGAGGCATCGCATCGGCGAGGGTTGAAGAGGCTTACGAGGTTTTGGAAAAGGCTCTTGCTGATGTCCCTCATCCAAACGCCGTCCTTGCAAGGCTACTGCTGTCGGGCGCTGTCATCGCCTATGTGACCTTCGCTTTGGCGCGATGGAGTTGGCTTTCGGGATTCATCGCCAACTGGCTCCGCAATTTCTTCCCTTTCGTTGAAGCGTGGATGGTTCCCGCCCTCATCGGCTTGGCTGGCTTCTTCGCTTTCCTTCGCATCGCCTTTAACGGCTTCAACATCCTCCGAGAAGCCCACGAGCAAGTTGAAAGGGCAAAAGATGAGGCGCTGCAAGCCATTGAACGGGAAATCAATTCGGTGCTCAAGGAGATGGGGTTGCAACTGCTTTTGGGCATTCAACGAAACTTCCTACGGCGAATTAACGAAGTGGCGGAGAGGAACAGAAAGGCAAAAGAGGGGATGGAACGGTTGCGGGAGAATTGGGGAGCGAAAGCGCAATCCTTTGACGCCAAGGACACAACGATGACAAGGGCGGTCATCCGTTCGTGGTCGGAACTGAAGCCAATCGTTGACGAACGCATGGAAGGTCAAAACTGGTCGGAACTTTGGCGTGAAGCGTTGAAGCGGGCAACCATCCAAACCTTCTCCGAATGGTGCGACCGAATAGAGGACGGGACGACTGAGGTGAGAATCTCTGAAGCGACAGAAAACTTGTGGCGGGAGAAATTGCAGGGCAAAGAAATGCAACGGCTCAGTTTCTACCTGAGACCTCACGAAAACGAGGGAAAGACGAAAGAGGAACTGGCTCATCGCTACGAACAAGCGAAAGCATTTTTGTGGTCGTCGGCGAAGGAATGGCTGAGATGGCAGTTGGTTGCTGGTGGCGAAGAGAAACTGAACGAACTGGTGCGGGAGACATTGCGGGAAAGATACGGCGACCTTCCCGACCGAGATTGGCAAACTTTGACTTTACCTTCCATCACAGGCTTTTTGCAAGTTGGATGGGCTCAATAAGAAGGCACGCTTCTCTTTGCCGACCACAATTATGCAGGGCACGGGTTTATCCCGTGCCGACGGATTTGTCGGTGCGGTTAAAAACTGTGACCCGCAAGACCTAATTTTTGTCTCACCGAGAGATTTGCCCTCACCGCAAGACTCAATGTCCAAACACACTCAGTTGAACCGAAAGGCTCAAGGGGCTGTCTATTTTTACGGCGGAGCGGGTGGAAGGAGTCCCAAAAACTTTTCGGAGGTGCATGGTGATGAAGACACGACGAACACTTTGGTGGCGCATCGTCGTTGCTGGCTTGGTTTTAACGGCGGGTGCCGCAGCCTTGCAGGCTCAATTGGGGAGCATCCTGAAAGGCGGTGCTGTCCTGTTGCTCGTCCGCCAATTTGGCAAGCAGATCAACGACGGGATCAACACGGCGCTACAAAACCGAAAGTGGGAAAATCGGCAAGCGACGAAAGTGGTCCCCATCGTCAGCATCGGTAGCGGTATCTATGCGGGAGCGGCACAAGTCATCGGCGATGAAGCCGATGTCCAACGGGTGGAAGCCGTCGCCCAACTGGAATTGAACCTGCCAGGGAAGGCACGGGCAAAGGTCTTGATTCCCGTGGACAAGGTGAGTTTTAATCCCGCCGAGATGCAACGGGTTTACGGTGTCGGTGTTTCCGCCGTCATTGATTTGAAGTTGTGACGGCGCAAAGGGAAGAACACCTCCGCCTTGCCTGCGGCACAATCTTGCCAGACTCAAAGGCAGGCAACGGCGGAGGTGTTTTGCAATGGAAGGGCGCGTCACGACAGGCATTCCGGGACTGGACATCGTTCTGGACGGCGGTTTAGTGGCGGGGGCGACGGTGTTGGTGCAGGGGATGCCCGGAGCGGGCAAGACGACTTTTGGCTTGCAATTCATCTATCACGGAGCGACGCAATGCCAAGAGGCGGGGCTGGTCGTCAGTTTTGAAGAGTTTCCGACGCAGATGCTGCGGGATGCCCGCAACTTCGGTTGGGATTTTGACCCTCTCATCCGCTCGGGTATGGTTACCGTTATCGCCACTTCCCCTCAAGCCTTCTACCAGCAAATCCGCGACCCTAACAGCGATATCAATCGCGCTTTAAGCGGGGGCAACATTCGCCGGGTGCTCATTGACAGCCTCAGTCACTTTCAGCGGTTAACGGATAACCCTGTGGAGTTGCGGGAAATCCTCAACAGCCTGCTGAACCGACTGCGCCAATCGGAGGTGACTGCTATCCTGACGCAAGAGGTGCGATGGAGCGAGGGGGAAGTCTCTTTGGAGCAATACGCCGTAGACACGGTCATCCAACTCTTTTTTGAGCCGATCAACCGCGTGCAGCGACGGCGTTTCTTGGAAGTGCTCAAAGCGAGAGGGCAATCTTTTCAATCTGGGCGGCATGGTTTGGAAATCACTGATCAGGGCTTGCGGGTCTATCCCGTCCCGATGCCCAGGGGCAGGGAGCGCCCTCTGACAGGGCGACGGGTGGCGACGGGTGTGCCCGGCTTGGATCGCATGTTAGGGGGCGGATTGTTTGAGGGTTCGGTTACTTTGGTCGCCGGCGAGACAGGCACGGGCAAGTCTACCTTAGTGCGTCAATTCATCGCTCACGGCGTCCTTCAAGGCGAAGGCGGTTTGTATGTCAGTTTGCGGGAAGACCCTCAACGCATCTTGCAAAGCGCTTCTGCGATCGGCATTGACTTGCAACCAGCCTTGCGGGACGGTCACTTGCTCATCCATTACGCTACGGGCGAAGTTGACCCTTACAAGTTGTTCTGGGAGGTCAAAGAGATGTTGGAGAGAGGTGAACGGGATGGATGCCCTATCCGCCGAGCCGCCATTGACAGTTTGTCGGACTTGGCGACGGCATTTCCCGACCCGACTTACTTGCCGCAATATTTACAAGCCTTTGTGGAACTGTTCACGATGCACAGCGTTACGGCGGTGTTCACTTTGAGCGTTGCCGCCACTAACAGCGCCGAGCATTCGCCCATTGACCCTAATTTGGCGCGTGGCTTGGATTGCATCCTGATGTTGCGTTACTTGCTCGTCCACGACCATGTCCGCAAGGTGATGACGGTCGTGAAGATGCGGGGTAGCGAGCATGACACGGGCATCCGCACCGTCCGCATCAACCCTGGGGAAGGGATGCTGGTGGAGACGGGCTTTGAGGGGATGCCCTCCTTCATCCGCAAGTTGCAGCAATTGGCACAAGAGCAGGGAGAAACGGCACCGCTGTAAAGGAAACCAGACGCGCTTTCCCTTCTCGGTTGGAGGGGATGGAGCATGATGCCTTTTGAGGGGTGGGTCAACAACGCAGTCGGTTTGTTGCGATGGACATTGCTCCCGCGCCTTGGGCAAAGTTTGGTCATCTGGTTTGTCGCTTGGTTGGTCGTGCGGCTTTCCGATCATTGCTGGCAAGTTTGGTTGCGTCCCACGCTGGTTGGGGCTAAAGACCGTGATGTGGCTCATGCCCTTTGGCGCCGGCGGCAAATTCTTGCCCTGCCTTCCTCGGTCACCCGTTGGGTCGTTTGGGGCTTAGCGGTTTGGCTGACGGCGGAACTTTTCGGCGTCCCTCGTGAAGCGCTCTTTTGGGGATTCGCCACTGCCACCTTGCTCGTTTTCTGGTCGGGGCGTTATGTCCTTGTAGACCTCGCCGCAGGTTACACCTTGCTGTTGGACGATGTTGTGGCGATGGGCGACCAAATTTCAACGCCCTTTGGGGAAGGAGCGGTAGAAGGCATCACCCTTTTCCATGTCCACCTGCATCTTGACGATGAGACCGTTCTCGTCATCCCGCATCGTCTCCTTCGGGGAGCGCCCATGAAAGTGCGACGGGCTGTCGCTCAAACGGTCCGACGAGGAGGTTGAGAGAGATGGCTTTTTTGCGGGAACCTGTCGTCCGCTTAATTGCCGTCACCCACTTCCAAAAACCCGACGACTTGCCTGAATTCCAAATTTGGCAGACAGACACCGACAACGAACCTCAGCAACTGATAGAAGTGGCAGGGCGAACCTGCTACGAAAGTTGGCACAACCCATCAGGGCGCACCAACGAACAATACATCGCCAACCTGCTTTCGCAAGGACACCTCAGTGTCATTGAGCATTCCGTCGCCAGTTTCTACATCCGAGGCATCAGCAGAGCCGCTTCCCACGAAATCGTCCGACACCGCCATTTTTCCTACTCCCAACGGAGCACCCGCTATGTGGATGAGAGCGACTGTAATTTCATCGTCCCTGACTGCATCGCCGATGACCCTGAAGCGATGCGGATTTTCACCGAGGCGGTAACAAAAGCGCAGGAGGCGTATCGGCAACTTTATGGGTTGCTGCGGGAAAAGTTTGCCCATGTGGAAGACCGAACGCTGCGGAGAAAGTTAGCCCGCCAAGCCGCCCGCATGGTCTTACCCAACGCCACCGAGACGGCGTTGGTCATGACGGGAAACTTTCGGGCATGGCGGCACTTTATTCGCATGAGGGCAAGCGAACATGCCGATGTGGAAATTCGCAAAGTTGCCATCAAAGTCTTGAGGGAGTTGCAGAAAGTTGCTCCCGCTGTCTTCGGCGATTTCCAAATCCGTCAACTTCCCGACGGGACAGAAGTGGCAGAACCTGGCTACCTTTGGGAGTAATTTTTGCCGCTTTGCCTTCCTTTACGGATTGCCCATCAACGCCTTGACAGGAGGCAACATCTGGCGTGCTCCGTTCTTCAACCCGTAGCGGTCAGTGTGCCCTGTTAGGGCGGCGATGATGCAAAGCAATCCCATCGGCGTGTCGGCGTGATCTACTGTCGCCACACCTGCCGTTTGCAAAATCTCCACGACGGAATGCTCTCCCACTTTAGCCGTCTCGCAAGCGACGGTTCGGATGCCCACGCCTTTGAGCGCTCGCAATAAAGGCAAATCAACGGTTTGCACTTGCTCTTCGTCGCGGGGTTGTTCAAAGGCACTAAGCAGGACAACGGAGCCAACAGGCGCAGAAGGGCTTCCCGCTACTTTTGCCCATCCCATCTGCACCAAAGCATTGAGTTGCCCAGTGGGATCGCCATAGCGCACCAGCAACGCAAGGCGTTTCCAGACGGCTTCTTTGATAGTTGCCTCCGTCGCATCATCGGCGACCAAACCGACCTTTTGAGCGATTCGGCGCCATGCCGTTGAATCGGCGGTTTGGATGGCGTCAGGGTTAAGGGTCAACACGAAGGGCACATTCGCCCCCGCACCCTTGAGGGCTTCTTGTAAGCGACCGATGAGGGTTCCATCGGGATCAGGGGCGCAAGCGATGATGGCGATATTGCGAAACTGAAGCCGCCGCACCGTCAACAACGGTAGGGCACCTGTTAACCATTCCTGCATGTCCTGCCAACGCTGCTGTGTCGCTTGTAACTCTCCTTCCAACGCTCGGATGCGTTCATCGCGGCGCCTCAACTCCTCCGACAGGCGGGCTTCCAAGCGGCGAATTTGCCCTTCCAGCCGCTGAGCGGTAGGCTCTCGGGTTAGCCCGATGCCCACCAAAATGCCCAACCCGAAAAAAATCAGGACTGCCACCAGAGTCGCCACATACAAGCGCCAATCTACCCCCATGCCTTCATTGCCTCCATCGTGATGGGACGAGGGAAGTTGCCAAAGCCGTCATCCTACGAAATGGACAAGCCCAGCCAAGTGCACCCGAAGCCAAAGCCAAAAGAGCCGCCAATAAGTTTGCAAGGACGGCGAAAGCGCCACGAGCAGGCTCCCGATAATCAGACCCGTCAAGAGCAAGGCAGCGATGTGCCACCAACGCAATCCGCTGCCGTGCAAGGCGCTAACACCCTTAGCGTCCACGAGCCGATGACCGACCCGCAAGCGAACCAAAAAGGTGCTCGCCATCCCTTTCCGCCCCTTCTCCAAAAACTCCACCAGCGAGGCATGAGTGCCAACGGCGACCAAAAGTTCCGCCCCCGCCTCGTAAGCCAGCAGCAAGGCAGCATCTTCGCTGGTGCCACCGACAGGGAAGAGATGGGCGGTCAAACCCAGTTGCCTAATGCGTTCCAACCCCGGCGCTCGCCCATCAGGGTAAGCATGGACGACCAACTCCGCCCCGCACCTTAGGGCTTCTTCTGAAACGCTGTCCATATCGCCGACGATGATGTCAGGGCGAAAACCCAACTCCAGCAAGGCATCGGCACCGCCGTCCACTCCGATGAGGACAGGTCTTCGGTCGCGGATGTAACTGCGGATTGCCATCAAGTCTTCCCGATAGCGATGCCCCCGCACGACGATGAGGGCGTGACGACTTGCGATGGGCGTTCGCAGGGGAGGCAAGGGCAACGACGCGCTGAGCAACTGTTTCCCTTCGTGGCGCAAGTAATGCAAGGTGTTTTCAGCAAACTCCTCCAAAATCGCTGCCAATTGCCGTTCCGCTTCCCGCAGCCGTTCCTGAATTTCTTCTGCCGTCAACACCCGAAGCGGGAAGCGCATCCCATCTTGCTGGACGGTCTGCGCTTTCAAATCCACGACCGTCAGAGCGCCTTCCTTCAAACGGTCAAAAGCATCCCTTTCGGTTAAGTCGGCAACGGGAATTCCTTGTTGCAACAGCCTCAGGGCGCCAGTCGTCGGGAACTTGCCCGAAAAAGTTGGTGCGGCATTCAAAACGGCTGCCACACCCGCTCGCGATAAAGCATCGGCAGCGAGGGGGTCTAAGTCCTCGTGCACCAGCAAAGCGATGTCGCCCCGCCGCAGCCGACGCACCAAATTTTTTGTCCGCCGATCTTTTTTCAACGGACCAACCAACTGCATGGTCAAGGTCACCGTGCTGCAATCTTGTCACATCTTCGGCAACGGCGAGACGAAGGACACGAGAAGAGGTGCTCAGAAGGTGCGCCTTTGGTGGGAGGGCGAGGCTCTTGCCGAGCCGAGAAAATCGGCAAGTCGGGAGATGGGCAGGTCGGGCAAAAAGTTTGACCGCCGATGAATTGACGGGCTACGACGACTTGAAATGGGCTCTTCTGTCGGCTTTAGCCGAACTTCGTTAAAGTAGCCCAGCATTTCAATGCTGAGTGAAGATTGCGTCGTCGGGTTGACCTTGATGCAAAAGTCGGAAACTATTCGCACAATAAAAGACCGAGGCTGTTTTCCCCTGCTATCATAGTTGCTGGCTTTGCTGCCCTTCCGTGAGGTGACAGGGATGCGATTTGGTGGGTTCCTTGCGGGCGTTGCGATAGAGTGGTTTGGGTTTTCTGATTGGTGGGAAGCCTTGACTTTCCAACTGGATTGGGCAAGGCGTTTGGGTTGGCGCTGCTTTGTTCCCAGTGGCTTTGGCGGTTGGTCATTGGAGCAACAACGGGAAGCCGTCCAAGCGATGCGCCAACGGGATTTGCTTTTGCCCGGCTTGGGCGCATATCACCTGAACTTGCTCCATCCCGACCCTGACGAGCGCGCCCGCATCCTTCGGCAAATCATTGCCCTCGTGGAACGGGCTGCCGAATTAGGCATCCCGACAGTGGACAACATCGCAGGTGTTTGGCATCCCGAAGGTGGGCACATGTTCTATCCCCGAAACAAATCGCCCGAAGCGTGGGAGACCTTTGTGCGCGGGGTAAAGGAAATTTGCCGAGCCTGCCGAGGCACGGGCGTTCGCTTTACCCTTGAGCCTTACATCACGACGCTCTTAGACAGCCCGCAAGCGCTGCGCAAAGCCGTTGAGTTGATTGACATGCCCGACGAATTGGGCATCAACTTTGACTTGGTGAACATGGTCGGCTACGAGCGCTATCACGACATCAACGCCCTTGTGGATGAAACGATAGAAGCCGTCGGCGATGTCATCGTGTCGGCGCATTTGAAGGATGTCCGCTACTTGCCTCATTTGTCGCTGCGCGTGGGCGAGGTAGTGCCGGGCGAAGGAGCGGTGGATTTCGTTTACTGGCTGCGACGCTTAAGAGAGGTAGAGGAGCGCAACGGGAAGGAGTTGCCCGCCTTCATTGAGCACTTGCGCACGATGGACGAAATGACGCGGGCGTGGCAACACATTCGCCAATGCGCTCAAAAGGCAGGGTTGATGGCGTGAGAGAAACGGAGAAGAAAGGAGCGAGGGGAATGCGTTGGAGCATTGTTGCCGATGACTTGACAGGTGCGGCGGACGCTGCCGCCCCTTTCGCCGCAGCGGGTTTGCGAACTTGCGTCGTCCTTGAGCCCGTCTTGCTGCCCAAACGCTACGGTTGCGTCGCTTTGGATGCCGAAGCCCGATGGCGAACGGCGGACGAAGCGGCGGAACGCATCGCCAACTTCGTCGCCAAATTGCGGGATGCCGATGGATTGATGCTGAAGGTGGACAGCACGCTGCGAGGCTATGTGGGGGCGATGGTGAAAGCGGCGTGGCAAGCGTCGCGACGCCATTGGGTGCTTTTTGCTCCTGCCGTGCCGACGCAAGGGCGCCTCGTGCGGGATGGGAAATTGTTCGTGCATGAAACACCCTTCCATCAATCACCTTTCGCTGCCGAACCGCCAGCGCCCATCACCGACCCCCGCATCGCCCATCGCTTGGAAACGACAGGGCTTGTCGGAAGGCAACTTTTCCATGCGTCGCTGGCGGCGGTGCGAAACCCACAGCGGTTGCGACAACTTTTTGCCCGTGCGATTTCCCTACGGGCATGCGTCGTCGCTGATGCCGAGACGGAGGACGATTTACGGCAACTGGTGGCGACCGCAATGGCGATGGAGCGTCCGCCTTTGTGGGTCGGGGCGATGGGGCTGGCAAAAGCGATTGCCGCTTTTGTCACGGGCGATTGGATTGCTCCAAAGTGGCAACCCGCAAAGCGCGTCCTTTGTGTCGTCGGAAGCCCAAATCCCGTCTCCCTTCGGCAATGGCAAACCCTTCAGCGGCACGGAGCAGTCGGGCTCACCCTCGCCCCGCCCCTCCGACGGGAATTGCCCGCCGAGGGTATCGTCGCTATTCGCCTTGTCGGTCTGGACAAAATTGTCCAGACCATGACACCTCAACTGCGTCATCGCTACCTTCGGTCGTGGCTGACAAGTTGGCTTCGTTTGACGCCCACCGACGCCCTCGTTTTGGTCGGCGGGTTCACGGCGCGGGTGGTGGTGGATGTTTTGAGGGCGACGCGGTTGGAAGTTTTTGGAGAGTTGGAGGCGGGCGTTCCCTTTGGCATCTTCGTGCGCCGTCGGGGTGTCCCTTTGCTTTGTGCCTTGAAGGCGGGAGGCTTTGGGACACCGATGACTTTACAGCGGGTCGCCCAAAAGTTGCTCGCTTCGCCTTGACCCATTAACGCAATCGCTCATCGGCGATGACCTGACCGTCTTGCAGTTGGATGATGCGGTCAGTGCGTCGGGCAAATTCCCGTTCGTGGGTGACGACGAGAATGGTTTGCCCGCGTTCGGTGTTCACTTCCCGCAGCAACTCGTAAAGCGCCTGAGCGTTTTTGCTGTCCAGCATCCCTGTCGGCTCATCGCAGAACAAAATGTCAGGGTCATTGACGAGGGCGCGGGCGATGGCGACCCGTTGTTGCTCACCGCCGGAAAGTTGCGAGGGATAATGGCGCAACCGATGTCCCAGCCCGACCCGCTTGAGCAACTCCGCCGCTTTGTCCAGCGCTTCCCTTCGGTTGACGCCCGCAATGAGCAAGGGCATCGCCACATTCTCTACCGCCGTGAATTCGGGCAACAGAAAGTGGAACTGAAAGACGAAGCCCATCCGACGGTTGCGGAACTCCGCTAACGCCCGTTCGTTCAAAGTCGTCAAGTCCACACCGTCAAACTCCACCCGCCCTGAAGTTGGCTTGTCCAACCCGCTGAGCAAGTAAAGGAGGGTGCTTTTGCCCGAACCCGATGGACCGACGATGCTGGCAAATTCACCTCGCCGAAATTGAAGCGTGATGCCTCGCAAGGCTTCTGTCGGCACTTGCCCGTTGAACACTTTGCGCAACTCGTAACACGCCAAGATGGGTCGCCCCATGCCCATCACCTTTTCACTGGGCGGCACTTCGGACGATTTCTACGGGGTCATAGCGGGCTGCCATGCGGGCAGGGAAGAAGGCGGCGATGGCGCTGACGACGATGCCGATCGTCACGGGCAGCCAATAGATGGCAGGATGGCGAAGCATCGCAAAAGTTTCCAGCGTCATCAAACCCTCACCTGCGACGGGCACACGGCTCATCACATCAATGGCTTTCGCCGCCAACGGGATTGCCAGCAATGCTCCTATCGTCCCTGTCAGCGTCCCTTCCAAGACAAACAGGACAGCGATGTCCCGTGCCGTTAAGCCCAAGGCTTTCAGGATGCCGATGTCCCGTTGCTTTTGCAGCACCGTCGTAATCAACCCATTGGCGATGCCGAAAGCGGCAACGACAAGGGTCGCCATCAAGAGGAGCGCCGTGATAAGGTCTTGCAGGTTGAACAGGGCGAAGTAGTTGGCGTTGGCTTCCTGCCACGAACGGGCTTGATAGCCCGTGAGCCGTTCAAGGGTGCGGGCGATGTCAAAGGCGCGATAGACATCTTGGACGCGGACGGCGATGCTCGTCACTTCGTCGCCGAAATTTAACAGCGTTTGGGCGGTCTTCAGTCGGACGATGCAAATCAGTTCGTCCGTCTCCCGCACGCCACTCCAATAACGGGCTAAGATGCGGCAGCGGATTTGCGTGCCGTTCGGTCCGATGAGGGTGACTTTAGCGCCGACGGGGATGCCTGTCCGCCGTAGAAACTCCTTGCCCAAATAGCAACCGTTGGGCACTTGGGCTAAATCGCCGATGGCATCCCGCAAATATTGGCGGACGGAAATGACGCGTTCTTGCGCTTCAGGAGCAATGCCCCAAAGGTTGACCGTTCTCGTCAGGCTGCCGTAAACGAGCAAGGCTTTGCCCCGCACTTGCGGCGCCGCTGCGGCGACACCACTCACCCTTTCAATGAGCCGAACCAATTGGCGGTAAGTTTTCAGGCGCTTTTCGGGACGACTGGGAGGCGGACGAAAAGAACGGATGAAAGTCGGCAAGGCGTTGTCTTGCTCAAAGGGGGAAGCGGCGAATAAGCGGGACGGCGACCAAAGGGGTTTGCCGGTCACCTCCACATGGGGCGCTGCCGTCGTGATGCTGTCCATGAACTTGGAACGCAAACCGAGCATCAGCGACGCCATGAAACTCATGGCGAACACGCCCAAAAGGACACCGCCGACGGTCAGCAAAGTCGTCCGCCATCGCTTTCGCAAGTGACGAAGGGCAATGAAGAGCAACACCGTCCGCATCCGTCATCACCCAAGAGGGCGCAGTAGGAACGCCATCAACGAAAAAACGGTCATCGCTATATGCCCACAATCTGCCGCGCCCAACTACCCAAAAACCAATACTCAAACAGTTCGCCGTTGTAGGCACGGATAGCGGCGACGATGACATAAGCCAGCGCCCCAACGCCCAATACGATGAGGGCAGGGATGGTTACGCAAGCCAGCACGATTGTCAGCGACAGCACGAGCAACATCGCCGCCACAACCAACACCGCCAGTTGGAAGAACAGCGATTGCAGTGCATGGAAGGCGACAAAAGACGACTTGTCTTTGTAAACGAGGTAGATGACCAACGGGACGAGGTAAGCGCCGATCCAGACGACATAGCCGACGAGGGTGAGCAGATGCGCCAACATCGCCCAAGTCCGCTCTTCATTAGAAACAGGCATTTGCCCCATCGTGGCTTACTCCCTTCCCTGCGCCGCCACAGCCTTCTGTATCGCCGACAGCAATTCTGCCATAAGCCAGCCAAATTTTTACCCGCCCTACCCAACTTCCGATCTGCCGACGATTTAGGCTCGGCAAGAACATCGCCCCCTCGGTTGCTCTCACTCCCAGAATTTGACAAAACTTTCCAAACAGCCTCTACAGACACCGTTAATTGTTTACCTCTTAGCCAGTATCAACTTCCCCCTCTCCCATCTCATCGCTAAACCCAAGCCTTTCGCTATCCCTTCCCCTTCCGCCCACAACTCCTTTCCATCCCAAAGTATCGGCATAGACAACTTCACCCTTTCCTTGCCTACCATTATCTCCCTCGCACCTATCGGCATAACAACCCTCTTGCCACCAAAAG